>Ga0074193_1001962_pt1 | contig 21248 bp, 15 predicted proteins | sample EPASupsiteHSE605_FD_64523 | JGI IMG/M metagenome (GOLD analysis project Ga0074193, IMG submission 64523) | Bioremediated contaminated groundwater from EPA Superfund site, New Mexico - Sample HSE6-05 | ecosystem: Environmental > Aquatic > Deep subsurface > Groundwater > Contaminated ... | reverse complement strand
CCGGGAATTAAAGAATTAAACCATCTTAAAACCCTTTTTACGATTTTCTTTTTTGTATTGGCTGCAATAGTACTTCTTATTTTCAGCCTTTCATTTCAATACTGGGTTAACAAGCCTATAAAACTCATAAACAACGTATTGAAAACAGAAAACAGGGTAAATCTGGAAAAGCTTCTTCATAATAAAACTGAATTCGGGCGCATTGGCGTATTAATTGACAACTTTCTGCAACAGAAACAACTCCTCGAGCTTGAAATAGATAACCGTGTAAAAATAGAACGCGCCCTTATCGACAAAGAGCAAGTATATAAAAACCTCTTTGAAAATGCCGTCATTGGTATTTGCGTTTCGGACGACGAACACATACTAAATTGTAATCAGGAGTTTTTAAATATTACGGGCTATAACTCTCTGGATGAAATCAAAAAAATCAAAAAACTTGACATTATAGCTCCTGAAAGCCAAGAAACTATGCACTGGCATGTTGCTTTACGTGATAAAAACATCGAACCTGAGCATAATTTCATAATTTATCTTATTCAGAAAAGCGGTGACCGTCGCAAAGTAGAAGTCTATTCACGCGATATTAAAATAAACGGAAAAACTGTTCAGCAAGCCGTATTTCTTGATATTACGGATCGTGATCAGGCTCAGGAAAAACTAAACAAACTCAGAGTAAATCTGGAAATGGCTCAGGATATTGCAGAAATGGGGAGTTGGGAGTGGAATATAGCCGATAAAAAACTCCTTATAACCGAAGAATTTGCACGTATAACCGGATTAAATTCTATCTCTAATTTAGATCAGGAACAGATTCTCTCCTCTATTCAAAAAAATCTTTTCCCCGAAGATTTTGAAGAACTAAAAAGCTCATTGCATCGTATGATTAACGGTGAAATTATTGAAAACGAAGTAGAGCTACGCCTCAAATCAATTGATGGAACAATTAAATACTTATACGTAAAATCAAGAATATTTCTTAACGAAAAAAACCAGACTACAGCTATAAGAGGTATTATTCAAGATATTACATTTAAAAAAATGGTTAAGCAGGAATTAATTCGTGCCAAAGAGGAAGCGGAAGAATCTGCCAAACTCAAATCATACTTCTTATCACAAATGAACCATGAATTAAGAACACCGCTTAATGGAATCATTGGTTTTTCCTCAATCTTGCGTAACGATCTACAGAATCCGGATGAAAAAGAAATGGCTACATCCATTTATCACAGTAGCTACCGTCTGCTCGACACACTTAACTCGATCATGGAACTTACGGCTTTACAAACCAAAACCATGAACTTAAAGCCTCAATCTGTTATGTTGGGTGATTTACTTGATAATGTGAAGAAAAAATTCGAGGAACAGATTCAGAATTCTCCTGTAACATTTATTTTGGAAAACCGCATTACCAAACCTGTGATGATTTTTCCGGAAATTATTAGCAGAATTATAGAAAACCTAATCGACAATGCATTGAAATTTACAACAAAAGGTGAAATAAAAGTTCAAACTTCATTTATTTTCAAAGCAAATACCGAACATCTTCGATTAATTGTAAAAGATACCGGAATAGGCATTCCTAAACATTATCATGATGCCGTGTTCGATCTCTTCCGTCAGGTAAGCGAGGGATATTCCCGTAGTTATGAAGGTGCCGGACTGGGATTAAGTATTGTGAAAGGATATGTGGATTTACTCAAGGGTGAAATTTCTCTCTCCAGTGAAGAAAACCAAGGAACTGAATTTATAATTACCATCCCAATCGCAAAGGGAAAGACTGATTGTGAGTAAGCTGTTAAACATATACTACAAACTCTTTTTCTTCTTTTTTATCAAATAAAAAACTGTTTTAACAGGCCCTTTTACAGTTCTCATTTTATTTGTTTACGTTACATTTCACAACCTCGTTTTATGTTGTAGCAATATCCATTAAAAATCAGCTACCAGCTTAAGATTTAGTTGACGTGGTGTAAGATAGTTTGGAATTGCGTAACGTGTATTGGTAACATCAGTAATCCAAAGATAAGATACTGTATTGCTCACCTGTAACAAGTTAAATACTTCCAGACTTAACCATACTGAACGAAAAAATCTGAAAGGATTCTTTGCGGATACTTTGCTGTTTTCTCCTTTAATTAAATAGGATGAACCTATATCAACCCTGCGGTAAGATGGCATTCGAAAGTCCTGTTTATATTTAGGCATATCAAGCGTATTAAAAGGCAATCCCGTTCCGAAAACAAGGGTAAGATGCATCTTTATGTTAGGGTTTTTCGGCAGGTAATCCTGAAAAAAAAGACTAAACGTAACACGCTGATCTGTTGGACGAGCTATATATCCATCATAACCATCGTTTTCAATATCTTCGGCAGTTTTCATAATCGACAAACTTGCCCATGATTCTATTCCTTTCACGAATTCTCCATTTAGTCGGAAATCAACTCCGGTTGCATAGCCGTGTGCCGAATTTTCGGCATAATAACGGATGCGAACATTATCTACATCGTAAGGGATCAGGTTTGTGAGATATTTATAATATACTTCTGAAACAAACTTAAAGGGACGCTTCCAGATTTTCAGATTCCAGTCACTTCCTAAAACAACATGAACAGAACGCTGAGCTTTAATATTTTCATTAAGATTTCCCTCACTATCACGAAATTCCTTATAAAATGGAGGCTGGAAATAAATCCCGGTAGCAAAACGAAAAGTTATATCTCTCGTCCACATTGGTTTGTAATTAAACGAAGCCCGCGGACTAAACAGTGGCGTTTTATTGTAAGTCCAATAATGCACACGAGCACCCACTGTAAGATTGAAACGGTTTAATTCATCATCGAGATTCCATGTATTTTGAACATATGCAGAGAGACGGCCACTTACCAAATCATTTTCCGAAGTCAGCACATTTTGCAACTGAGGCGTAGAAGGTGTTGGATTAGGATTTCCAACTTCATCGGGAGGGTTGGGTAATGAAAAGTCGGAAGAATCAACCAATTTCCACTCTTTCATCTTATCATTAATGGCCTCATACTGAGCTTTTACACCCCATTGTAACGAAGAGCGACCTTTGGAATAAATTCCACGATGTTCAGCATTAAGAATAGTAGCATTGAGATAATTACGGGCATGATCGAGATAAGTTCCAATACCACGGTTAAAAGCTTCCTGCCCGAAATCATCTTTCCCAAAATCAGCTTCGAGCTGATAAAGCCAGTATTGTCCTTGTATATCAAATGTTTCGCGTTCATCTGATCGAAAAGCAGAAATAATATACTTTAACTTGGTATTGTTATTGGGACGATGGGTGAGACTTAACGCTCCGAACCATGTTTCAAATCTATCAACTTCCTGTCCGTCAAAATAGACTTTAAAGCGTAACGCCTGATTCACTGTTCCAAAATCTGTTTCGCGATTTTCAGGCACCACATTATATACATTGCGGGCATAATTTCCAAGAAAGCTTATCTCCAGCTTTTTAGAGATATCGTAGGTAAGCAATGTTTGAACATCGGTAAATGAGGGACGATATTCTCCTTTTGTTTGCAATGCTCCCAGCACATACTGGTTAGACTTTTGACGTAATCCCACCATATACGTAAAAGGCGATTTTTTAGGATTCCCCTGCAAAAACAAAGAACCACCAAGCAAACTCAATCCAACTGAACCTGAAAACTCTACGGGTTTGCGATATTGTATATCGAGTACCGACGACATTTTATCTCCATACTTTGCATCATATCCTCCGGCAGAAAAAAGCAGTGAAGAAACCATATCAGAATTAATAAAACTCAATCCTTCCTGTTGACCCGAACGAACCAAAAAAGGCCTATATACTTCAATATCGTTTACATATACAAGATTTTCATCGAAGTTTCCTCCACGTACAGAATATTGAGAACTTAATTCGTTGTTTGAACTTACTCCAGCCTGTAATTTAACCAGCGATTCCACACCGCCTGTCGGACTTGGAATTTCACGAGCATTACGGGGATTGATACGTGTAAATCCTCCGGGACGTATAGCCTTATCCGTAGCTTCAAACGAAGGCAAATCGGCCGCCTGTAGTTTCAGCTTAATATTTAGTTTTTTGATTTCTCCCTTACTCAACTTTACTTTTACCGATTTCTTTTCGTATCCTACACACGAAAACATTACAGTGTATTCCACATTTGGGAAAACCTCAAACTCATAATATCCGTTTTCGGTAGTAGCTGCACCAATGGGCGAATTATTATCATAAGTTCCTACATTAACATACGGAATGGGAGTTCCGTTTTCGGTAGTAACATATCCTGTAATCCGGGTATTTTGTGCATTAAGCGGCAATGTTACCACTACAAAGAAGAAGAAAAGCACATAAGTTTTCAGATATTTCGGAATTGTGAATATTGCTGCCATGAATTTAATTGAGTTTGAAAAGTCTGAAGTTAGTCTTTGCGTTTGAAATCACCATTTTGCCATGCTTTAAAAAATTGAGCCCATGCGAAAGGATTGAGCAAAGGATTGGGTGGGTATTGTCCCTGATAATAAAGTTTACTGTATTGCTGATACATCTGGTTTTTAAAATTCATACTACCATCCATCGGATAGTCCCTGAACTTATCTTTAAGTTCGGCCAATGCAAGATTTTTGCGTGCAATCTCATAATCATCGTCCGGAACCTTCAGGGTAACGAATGCCTCCCTGAATTTTTCACGTGTCGGCCATGGATAAATTACCGTTTCGGCAAGCATGATTGTATCATTACTCATAAGTTGAATAAGCGAATATCGATCGTGCGTAATGGTATCAGGAATATGAAAATGCACCTTTTTAAAACCTACAGCAGAAAAAAGGATCTCCTCTCCCGGTCGGGCAATGATTGAAAAATATCCGTTAAAATCGGCAGTAGTTCCTCGGTAAGTATTCTTTATCAGAATGTTTGCAAACGGAACAGGACGCAAACTATCAGAAGTAAGAATTACCCCTGTAAATTGTATAATAACCTTATCTTTTTCATCCTGCTGAGCCTTGGTATGCATAAAACAACAGAGGAAAAGAAGAAATAGAATTACTGCATGCTTCATCAATGGCAAAAGTACAGGTTTAAATATTGATATACAAAACGAAGATTCAATTTCTATAGTATAAGCAGAGTGTGATTTGCCTTCAAAATATACCTTTTGATCTACTGAATTCAACATTTGGGGGATTAAAAGGATTGATAAGATTGAAGAGACTGAAGGAGATTGAAAGCATGGCAACTCATATCAATCTCTCAAATAGATTGATCAAAAAAGTAAGGAAAAAGGAATGAAAAGAGTAACTTTACAAACACACCGAGTTTTTTAGCAAAGAGTTAAAAAAGATATTAGTCAAGGATTATGAATCAGGAAAAGGCACTGTATCAAAACTTGAAAGATTGTTTTCAATAAGAAAGACAATAATTTAATTGGCAGATTCATTGGTATTCCTATTACAACAAGAATAAAATCAAGGTAATAGAGATGGAAGGGAGTAGTAAAAAGAAAGCAAAAGGACTCAACCCAAAACAACAGAATCTCAAAAAAAACTTTCTAAAAATCCGTATAGATACTTTTGGTGATAATTCATACTTTTATCGTGTAATTCAAAATGTGTGAACCATGTCGAATTCAAACACAACCTCACTGGGGCAAACCTTGCCCCATCTTCTGGCTGAACAATGTCTGATCCATCCTGATGCAACAGCCATTATTCCATTTCTAAGCGCTAATCCTCCAGATGCACATGCTGCTTCTACTCGTGCACATGGAATTGGTGTAAGTCCTGAATGATCTGCTATTAATGATGCGATGTGTTCTTGCTGTACAAATAGACCTGCAGACATGTTTCCAACGTACATTGCCCCTAAGTCTTCCCCTTCTATGTTTGCATCATCAACAGCTTTTAATCCTGCCTCTACTATTAAATCTCTAAATGATTTTTCCCAGAGTTCTCCAAATTTTGTCTGTGAAACTCCGATAATTGCGACGTCTCTCAAGGAATTCCCCCCTAATGAATAATTTTCGAATTATTTTGTGATTTTAAAGTTTTTATTATTTTATTTTTGAGTTATTATGGATTTTATTTTCCCCGCAGCGGAGCGAGGCTTTCAAAAACTTTCAGTTTTTGATGCCTCAAAAATCTATGATTTTTGAAGGATTTTTTGATCCACCTTTTTTTGAAAAAAGCCCTCGAAAATCAGAGATTTTCGGGGCGCCGAAAATTCGTAGAATTTTCGGGCGGTGGTTATTAAGCCATCCTTAATTTACCTTTATATTTGGCATATACTGCATAATCTACGTAAGTTTTCTTTTGAATTATATCTGCAACTTTTGGAGCGTTATCTCGTCTTTCTTCTATTGCTTCATTTACGGTTATGCTGAATGCATCGCTTCCGGCACCGGATCCATATGAAACTGCGAGTATACGGTCTCCGGGTTGTGCTATATCAAGTACTGCTGCTAAACCTAATGGAGTAGCCCCTGAATATGTGTTACCAATAACTGGAGTTAAAAGACCAGTTTTAGATTGTTCACTGTTAAATCCAAGCTTTTTAGCGACTTTTAGGTAAAATTTACCATTTGGCTGGTGGAAAACCACATAATCGTAATCTTGAGGCTTCGTCCCTAGTTTTTCTAGAAGACCTTTTGCGCCGTTAGTCACATGCTTGAAGTAACCTGGTTCTCCTGTAAAACGGCCTCCGTGCTCAGGATAGGGCATTCCCTCCCTTCTCCAGAAGTCAGGCGTGTCAGTTGTAAAAGAATAAGTGTCTTCAATGATTGCGGCAATCTCGGATTCGTTTTTCCCAATGAGGCAGGCAACTCCACCTGCAGCTGCGGTATACTCGAGGGCATCACCCGGAGCTCCCTGGGAAACATCGGCTCCTATAGCCATGCCCAGGTCGACCATTCCTGAACTTACCAGTCCCATACAGGCCTGAACTGCAGCTGTCCCTGCCTTACATGCAAATTCGAAGTCTGCTGCAGTCATGTTTGGAGTCGCTCCTATAGCCTGGGCGACAATCGTGCTTGTTGGCTTTACAGCATAGGGATGACTCTCCGAGCCCGTGTATACTGCCCCGATCCTCTCCGGATCAACCCCGCTTCTTGCCATAGCGTATCTTGCCGCTTCCACAGCTATAGTTGCTGCGTCTTCATCGATATCAGGCACAGATTTTTCATATACCATAAGGCCACTTTTAAGAGCCTCTGCATTATCACCCCAGACTTGGGCGATTTCTTCAACTTTGATACGATATCTGGGAACATAAGCACCGTAAGAGACGATTCCAATAGTCATATTTCCACCTGTTTTTGAGTGTTTCAGGGCATCAGAGTTTAGGGGTTTATTCCCTTGCATAGTATTGACTGTATTTTCTCAGTAGCTGGATAATTTGATCAAGATCCATCGTAGTTGCGACCAGGGGGATACGGTCGACTTCTGCCATCTTGATTGCAACAGGTTCGACCTCTTCTTTTCGAAGCCCGTGAAGTACCACGGCACCAGGCTTAAGGTTGGTAACGCGGATGGCTACCATTGGGGATTTCCCGGTGCTGACCTTTGTAAAGATCATGGCCCTGTCAGTACTCCAGCCATAGAGCTTCTGGAACTCGTGGGAAGAAAGTTCCAGGATTGCTTTCTGGCTGTCAATGACAGAAAAACCGTAAAGAGGTCTTTCAACTCCTTTATAGACAATATTTCCTTCGATAATGTTGACCAGTTTAGCAAGCTGTATCGGAATCGTATACTCGTATGTGGAGTAGATAGATTTCGTACCGCTTTCTAAGGTAAGTATTGACTCATAAGCGTGAATTTTTTTACTTCCCCTGTCCATATCAATCTCAAGGAGGCACTCAACAATTTTTTTTATAATTAGTGTTCCTGGAGATTTTCGTCGCCCACTTTCATAATCACTGATTACTGAAGGGGAAACTTTAAGATAATTTGCAATGTCGGTCTGGGATATCTCAAAATTCGATCTCCATTTTTTGAGTGACTCTCCCGGTTTTTCCGAAAGAGTTATATCTCCAGCCATTTTCTCCGCCAGACGGTTGCGCAGATTTTCTGAGGATTCATTGGATGTCATGACTCACGTACTCTAAGAGGAAACATTACCTTATATATTTAACGAATACGATTTCGGCAATTGTCGCAGAATTTCTGAATCAACGCGCTGCAAATATTCTCAAAAAAATTTATAATACTTGTGAAAGAAATAGTATATGATGTCAACCGATTTGCCCAATCAGGAGATAAATGTCTCAGACCTTCTTCTATATGTCAACTGTCCGAGAAGGGTATATTTTGTCAATCGAGGCTTTGAATTGTTTTCGGAAGTGAATGCATCCAGGCTCGAAAGAATAATCCTGAAAGAACTTTCCCTGAATTACCCCGAAATTGTGAAAGAGTGTTCGTTAAACGCCGATAACCTCCATAAAGAGCTTGAACATTCCCTGGCAAAGGTATGTACAGACCTTCCACTCTTGTTTCCACGAGAACTCGCAGGTGTTACAAAGGAGATTTTTGAGGAAGGAAAAGCGCGGGCAAGAGCTAAACTTCCCGAAATTGCATCCAACCTGCTTGGAGCACTTGAAGAATTTGGGAGAGAGCCTATGCTTGCGGCACTTACGCCAGTTAAAACCGAACCATTTCTTTCCTCAGAAAGGCTCAACCTTAAAGGTGTTCCATCAAAACTCGTTTGTTTTGAAGGTGCGCAGGTTCCGTCAATCTTAAGGCCAGGAAGCTGCCCTGAACAGGGAGTATGGGCCTCTGACCGGATACATGTTGCAGCTTTTGTCCTGCTTCTTGAAGCCGAAAATGGAAAGGAAGTTCCCTTTGCCTTTGTGGAATACGTAAGTTTCGGCCTGCTCAGACGGGTGGCTGTTCGAAGCTCGGATAGGCGGGAAGTTCTCAAAATCTGCAGGGAAGTGGAAAAAATTAAAGCCGGACTCATGCCTGAGAGAAAAGAAGAGAAACTCTGCAAGGAATGCAATTTCTCAGAACACTGCGTTTCAGAATCTTCCCTTATGTCGAAATTTTTTTAATTATGAATCTTATAACGGTAGTAGCTCAAATAGAAATGAATCGAGCAAAAATAACTCTACTCCAGGCTTCGGATTATTAGGCAGCTTGATTTGCCTTTTTGGAGGATGCGAGTTCAGGAAAAAGTAAATGCCAAAAATGGATTTTGATGTCATTACTTATCGGACTGCTAGCATTAAAGACAAACACTGCCCAGGAAAAAAGAGGAAAATAAAATCATGTCAACACTACCAATTGACACTTTTCCGATTTTTAACTCTAGTAACACTGACTTTTAACGTAAGACTTCCACCTTTAACCCTTTTTTTGAACCTACTACAATATTATATAAGCTAGCCGCAATACGCCCTATGAAGTATCCAGATACCCCATAAAATATAGGTAGACTGAATACAGCCAATTTCCCGAAAATCAAGGAAAAGATTCCGAACTTTCTTGGTATCGAAATTCCCATTAAAGCAGCGATTGTTGTAAAAAACCCAAAAACCAAACCCATTGTTCCGTAAAGGATCGTAAGGATTTTCCCGAATTCGGGTGCATCTATTTCTTTTATGACTACCATGAAGTTCCCCCTGTATTCATTAGTTCTGCATTTCTATATATCTATATCATGACCCAATTCTGAAACCAGTATGATTAGTAGTCTAAAACCAGTATAATTAATCTAAAACCAGATAATAACAGTCGTCTAAAAACAGCAAAGAAATGCTTCATAACGATGCAAGAGAGTTAATAATGAATAAAACTTATCTGTAACTGCAACGAATTGTACAAGGAAAATGTTCTCCGCCGCTATGGTCACTAATTAACGATTCATAATTTCATCCTACTTATTTGAACATAATATCTTCAGGAAATTTTTAAAGAATTATTGAGTAGAGGTTATGACTTGAAGAAAGCAGATCTTTTCTATTGTATCACTGGTACAGAGATATTCCTGCCAAATATTCGTACTATCATACTATTTTAGCTTGAGGAAAAAGTATGATGGTTTTCTTTGATGTAGATGGTACTCTGTTGGATCATAAAAGTGCAGAGTTTGCGGGAGTTAAATTATTTTACCAGAATTACCGAAATTTTTTTAATATGGATTTTAATGAGTTTTATCCTCTTTGGTGCAAAATATCAGAAAAACATTTTGAAAGATATTTAGCCAAAGAATGTTCTTTTGAAGAGCAGCGAATAGAACGAATTAAAGAACTTTATTTAGAACGAAATATTGATCTATCAAGCGAAGAGGCACTTAAAGTGTTTGATTATTATTTATGTAATTATGAATTAAATTGGAAACCCTTTAATGATGTGATACCATGTTTGAAAAAACTTTCAAAGTTGAAAATGGGTATCATCAGTAATGGCGATTTGGAGCAGCAAAAACTAAAGCTGGATAAAATGAAAATTTCCCACTACTTTGTTGATATCGTAGCAGCAGGAGAATTTAATGTTTCAAAACCCTGTACGGAAATATTTGAGATTGCATGTAAAAGAAATGGTGAAGAACCGGAAAAATGCTTTTATGTTGGAGACACCGTTGAAACTGATATTATACCGTGTGGGAAAATTGGAATGAAAGGCATATGGATTAATAGAGACAACAAAACTTTGCCAAACAAAAACATTAAAATTATTGCCTCATTGAAAAAACTCTCCAATGTATTATATGAGAGTATGCCATAATTATATGAGAGTATTTCATAATCACCCGATTATTGAGCTTTGTAAAAGAGCAAAATACTTGTAAAATCAGTAAATTTCAATATATAGTCCAATATATAGGCTGCTATGAAAGATTATATATTAAGTAAATTATGTTGTAACTAAGAAAATTATTTAGTATTGTTTAGGAATTGGAATTACCGTTTTTTCCTGATATGGTTAATTGAAACAATTGCTTGATATTGTCATAAACCTTACTCTAAAGGTGGGTAAATGTATAGTTTAAAAATGGCAACACAAGAAGACCATGATTTTATTTATAATTTGAAGAAGACTACCATGAAAGATTACGTAATAAAAACATGGGGTAACTGGGATGAAGATCTACAGAGAAATTTTTTCAGCAGAGAATCCAAAGAGATAAAATACCAAATTATTGTTGTAGAAGGCAAAAACGTTGGCGTTGTGGCCTTCAGTAGAAATGAAAAATCCATTAATATTGATGAAATCCAAATCTTGCCAGAATATCAGAGTAAAGGAATAGGAACTTTAGTCTTTTCAGATATTATTGCCAATGCTCAAAAGGAAAAAACAGAAACAACTCTCAGAGTATTAAAAGTTAATTTTGTGGCTCAAAAGTTTTATAACAAACTTGGTTTTGAAAAAATTGGAGATACAGAAACTCATTTTCTTCTTAGCAAAAAGCCCAATTTGCATGTTTCAGATTATCCGGACATTAAATCCAGAAGCGTTTAGACACTAAACTGAAACATTCTGACCTGTTTTGTCAAGACAGTTGTCGCTAAAAATCTAGAGTTAAGTATGAGGCTATCCCAAAACCTTGAGTTTTGAATAATTGCTTTAATTTATAACATGAAAATAGTATGAATATTGGGAAAGAAATCGGTTTTGGGACGAACTCTATGTGTTAAGAGGTCATTTTTTCCTTAATACTTATACTGCGATTTCAATGAAGGTTCATGAAACTTAATTTTTCAATGCAGTTCATAAAATCTGGTTTTTCAATGCATGTTCATGAAACTTGGTTTTTTTAGTAGATCCTAAGATCACGGAGCTTTCCATAGAATAAGGAGTTGATTTTGGAACTAAAGGTCTAGTTATATAATTTTTTACAGATATTACATAATATGAATTTAACCTTAGTTCCTAAATATGTCTGACAATTACTGTTAGTAATAGTAAAATTTTCCTTTTTCGCTTTAAAGTCTTTACGACCTGATTTTCAGATTATTTCTGCCCCCGGAAATTGAATTATCGGACAACCTATCAAAACCATGTATTCGTGGCCTTCTACGCTCCCAATGTAATAAATTCGTTATTTGAGAACTGTTACTTGAGAGGGATCTACCTTCACAGCTAAGTTAGAGACATTCGAATGGAATGATTCCTTATTTGCGGTTAGAGTTCCATTTGATCCTTTATTATTTATTTTTTTAGCAGGAACTCCTGCGATAGAAATGCCTTTTTCATAAAATGATTTATTTACAACGGAGTTTGCTCCAATTGCAATATCGTCCGCAATTGTAATATTCCCAAAAATTTTAGCGCCCGGCCCGATGTACACATTATTTCCTATTTGTGGAGCCGAAGTTTCGTCTCTGTTAGATCCTATATTGGTACAGGCATGTATCCTGCAATTTTCTCCAACCCTGACATTCTTGTTTATAATTATAGTTCCTCTATGAACTATGCATAACCCTGGGCCAAAAACATTTAAGGGGATAGTAAACCCTAGATGAATACTCATCTGGTAATATTTATACTCTATATATTTCAAATATAATTTGGAAATCAAAGATTTTTTACAATTAGTATAATACTCAACCTTTCTTAGGATTCTCTGAAATTTCCATATATCATCACCAACTAACTTAGGCTTCCGATAGTTTTTTCCACAAGCTAACTTATCTGCTTTAACATAAAAGTCGTAATCTGCTTTTGATTTGATTATAAAAACCCCCCCTTATTCAATAATAGGTACTAGGAATTTCCTATATCAATCTAGTGTCATGAAAATTTAGTTATTGGTAACCTTATGAGCTCAAAATCGGTGTATGCTGATGGAAGCTATCAAGATTATGCTCAACAATTAAATTGCCGAGACACTAGTGTCGAGTCAATCACTAAAGATTCAATAATTGCGAGTAATTGTAATCGATTTTATACAATATTTTGCTATTAACTCAATACTGAAATTACAAATATATTCAATTGACCTGGTTAGTTCTGAAACAAAGATCAAAGTTTTAAGGAACGTCAATAAAGTAACTATACATATTTAATCAAAGAGATGTGAACTAAGATAAATTTTTCTTAAATGTTTAGAAAACTTTAACATTGTTGAAACTTTTAAACGATTTTTCGAAATGAATAAATTACTTTAAAATGCTTGGTTTTAATAATGTCCCTTAGTAGTTTTTTAAGGTTCAATTAAAACTCAAGAGAGACCAAAGTTAAAACGGACATCGTTACTCAAAAATTAACAAGAAAAATCGAGAAAACTTGAAAAAAGAGAAAAGTTTTCAAATGAATTTTTGCTCAAGCTTTTTTTAAAAAGCTCACGAAAAACCAAAATTTGTCAAATCAATTTTTGCTCAAGCTTTTTTTAAAAAGCTCATGAAAAACCAAAATTTGTCAAATCAATTTTTGCTCAAGCTTTTTTTAAAAAGCTTGAGCCAAAGCCTTTTAAAGGTTAACCTCTCTCAATCTGCATGACATGTCCAGACCAGCATATCTTGGAAAAATGCTTCTGCACTGGTGTGAGGCCTGTAATGTGCCTGTACTAGGTAAAAAGTGCGGATGCGGCAAAAGTACAAAAAAAGTTGAGGTAACCCCTCCGGGAGATATCCGCCCGGCTTTTGATTATGATATAAAACGCATAAACTCGACTTCGGAAAAGGAGTTCAATGCGCCCCTTATACCTGAAGGACACCTTGTAGTGCTAAATAAAGCTCCATATGAAGACCGAATGGACGAGATTATAGTTGACGGGGAAGTAATCGCGTCTCTCAGATTTGAGATCGAGAGCTGTGAATGGGTTCTGCTTCCCAGGCTCGAAGGAGCAAGAAGACTTTTCCAGGGAAGGGATAAAAAAACCCTGAAAAAGTGGGTTGTTATCGAGCAGTCAGTAGTGCCTTTTATTCTGGAAAAAGGAGCAAGTGTTCTGGCACCTGGGGTTCTTGATGCCGATCCACAAATCAAAAAAGAAGATGAGGTAATTGTACTGAATCCTGCGGGGGACGTAATATGCTGTGGGCGGGCCCGAATGACAGGAAAGGAGATGTGTGAGGAAAACCGCGGGCATGCCGTAAAACCACGCTGGAGCGGAGAACCAGAGCCTCAAAAAGCAAAACTTGGAGGGCAAACCTGGGAAGATGCCGTAAAAGCCAATGAAAAAATTCTGGACGGCATGATAGAAAGATCCCACGCTTTCATAAAAAATGTCGCAGGAAGTATGGATCTGAAGGTAAGCGTATCCTATTCCGGTGGAAAGGATAGCCTTGCTGTGCTCCAGCTAGTTGATGAGAGTCTTGACGATTACGAGATTATGTTTGCAGATACCGGACTTGAGTTTCCGGAAACCGTTGAGAATGTCAAGCAGGTTGTTGAGCATTATGGGAAAAAACTCAGGAGCTCAAGTGCAGGAGAAGCTTTCTGGGACTCGATAAGTGTTTTTGGCCCTCCTACAATGGACACCCGCTGGTGCTGTAAGATCTGCAAACTAGGACCGATCACCCGGTTAATTGATGAGAACTACGAAGGTGGATGCCTTAGTTTCATAGGACAGCGTCAATATGAATCTCATGCCCGTTCAATCAGTAAGAAAGTCTGGAAGAATCCATGGGTGGGAAACCAGGTAGGAGCATCTCCTATACAGGAATGGACGGCTCTTCATATCTGGCTTTACCTTTTTAGGACAAAAGCCCCCTATAATCCAGCTTATGAGAAAGGATATGACAGGATGGGGTGCTGGCTCTGCCCGTCTTCCTCTCTTGCAGACTTCTTTCAGCTTGAAGAAAGCCATCCCGAACTTGCAAAAAAGCTGCACTCCCATCTCCTTGTCTATGCTAAAAAAATGGGGCTCTCTCCTGAATGGGTAAAGTATGGGTTATGGCGCTACAAGCGTTATCCTCAAATTCTCCAGGAACTTGCCGAGAAAAAAGGAATTTCTCTTCTTCCATCCCAGGAGGCTCCGAAAGAACTTCATTTTGAAGTAGCAACAGGGTACAGGCCCTGCAAAGCAGGAGGAATTTCTGCGGACGGAAGTTTCGGGCAGGCAATTGATATAGAAACCCTGAAAGAAAGCGGAATGCTTTCACCCATAGGAAAGGCTTCTTATATAGAAGGAGCTGCTTCAGTCACTTTTAGAGAATCCAGGACACAGGTTTTTGCCTCAGGAAATGTTAATGGGAGAAGTGAGAACGAAAAAGAGCTAAAAAGCCTTATGAGAATTGTTGAGTTCTCGGTAAGAAGGGCTTTGCTCTGTCAGGGATGCGGAGTTTGCGTGGGCCACTGTGAGCATAATGCAATTGAAATGAAAGAAAAACAGGTAAGAATTAAAGAAAACTGCACTCACTGCGGGGCATGTATTGAAGTCTGCCCGCTTATTAAATTTATTTAAATTTTTACAATTGGCACGAGTTAGAACTGGAGTAATATTGTAGAAAGAAAAAGTGAAGCCTTCAATAGATATAAATGTAAAACTTCAAAAAAGGCAAAGTTAATAATCAAAAAGACTTTTCTGGCCTACCCTTTTCTGAAGTTCCCCTACCCTGACACCTATCCGCCTGAACTCAGTATGACTTTCCGAAACGAACTCACCCAGGATTTCGCGAGCTACCTCGAGGAGAGACTCCTTTGAATAAACAGGGTGGTTTAACGTACGGCTTTTGGTATACATTTTAAACTTTGAATTTATGACCGTAACGGTTACAGTCCTGAAGGAAAGATCCCTTGAATCGAGTTTTGAAATCACATCCTCTGCCAGCCTGTCAAGTAACTGAGAAATAAGATTGATGTCGAGCGTATCCTCAGGCAGAGTTGCAATCCTTCCTATCTGTTCCGAGCCATCCCTTTCTTTTACTGGAGAATCATCGATTCCTGCCGCAGCCTGTTTAAGCCAGATACCCCGTGTTTTTCCGAAAATAGAGATAAGATCAATAACATCGTGTTCAGCAAGGTCTTTTATTGTGACTATGCCCATTTCCTGCAGTTTTCCTGCAGTTACATTCCCTATCCCCCAGAGTTTGGACACTTTGAGAGGCCAGAGAAAATTCTCTAATTTATCCGGACTTATGACCGTAATCCCATCGGGTTTCTGGACAGAGGATGCCATCTTGGCAATAAGCTTATTTGAGCCTACTCCTACAGAACAGGTCAGCTTCTCTTTATCCTTTATTTCATTCTTAATCTGGGTTCCAATCTCAAAGGCCAAGTTAAAGTCCCCACCTGTTTTTTCCGTAATTTCCAAGAAAGCTTCATCTATGCTTATCTGTTCAAACGCCTCTCCAGTCTCCCTGGCATCCGTATAACTCCTGAGAATTTCCATAATCCGATCCGAGACCGAAGTGTAGAAGTCCTTTCGGACAGGTAGAAAAACAGCTTCAGAGTTCAATTTTTTTGCCTTCGAACAGGACATGCCTGCTCTGATCCCGAATTCTCGTGCGATATAATTGCAAGTACTTACAGCTCCACTGAGCTCGCTTCTTCCGGACAGCATGCAGACTACGATAGCTTTTCCCTGAAGTTTAGGGTTTTCCCGTTCTTCAATGGCTGCAAAAAAGTAGTCCATATCTACATGGAGAACAACACGTTGCATCGAAAAAAATAGGTTGGGAAGATTTGTATAATTATCTCTTAAGCTCTCTATAGGAAGAGTCCATCTTTATTACATTAATGATGTTTTAGGTCACACGGAGAGGGCATGCCCTAGAAACGTTGAACCTTACAGAAAGAAATATAGAAGCATTTGTTTCAAATAAATATACGTGAAAATACTGTATTATATACACTTGCAAATATGCTTAATAATATAAACTTTTTCATATAAACTTTTTCTTTTTAATGCCGATGCAAGAATCTATTAAAAAATTAAAGGGCATAGAAGGTATTTCCAGGCAGGACATTTCCATCAAGTATTCTCGTCTACTAATAAATATATAAGTAGATTAGATCTTCAACCAAAACGCAGTAAGCTAATCCTACAAATACTCTTTTTGAACTAACTTTTACTAATTGTTTTTTTAGTACAAAGCTTACCGACAACGATAATTTTCCATTACTACTCAAATTTCCGATATCAGTCAATAAATAATATAAAAAGAATATTTATATTATAACCTATAAATTTATATGTATACTTTAACATTAAAAATGGACACTGAATCTTCTGTTCACTTAGGTTTGTAATTTAAAGTCCACGAAAGTAAAGGAAAAAGTAACACATTTCATACAAAACTAGTGATCAATTGAGTATAAATTTGGATAATATAGCATAAAAATTGTAGAATAAATAAATAGAAATCATAAGATATGCGAATAAATGAAACACAAAAAAGAAGGTCGTGTCCGTGAGTTACTGATTTCTGAAGCAGTGTTCTAAATTTGTTGTAAATTTTAATTCACATTTTTGTATACTGTATCTGAAACTGGTCTACCACGATTGAGTTTTCAATTTAACAACTTTTAAAAAAATTGTTATTTTATAGAACTTTCAGTACACTACTAACTCAAAAAAAGAGTAAATATTCTATGTTTAAAAAAATGGGAAAATGGAGAGATATTCTTGCGCTTGCATTTCTCAAGAATTAACACTTATTATCGAAAAGTAAATAAATTATTTAGTCCTCAGAAAACTGTACAAACACAATCGCAATTATCAAAGAGCGATATTTTTGGAGTACTCCAGAACAACCGAAGAAGGCTTGTGCTGGAACTCCTCCGCAATCAGGGAGGCCAGAGTGTACGCTCCCTATCCGAAGAGATAGCACATGTTGAATCCCAAGCCGAAGAGCCAAAAAGGAGTGTTAGAAAAAGTATATATGTTTCACTGCTTCAGACCCATATCCCAAAAATGGAAAACCTGGGAATCATTACCTACAATAAGGAGAAGGACACTGTGGAACTTCTTCAAGCTTCCCAGGACTTTGACATCTACCTAGAAACTGTTAATAAAAAAGACATCCCCTGGAGCCAGTTCTATCTTGGCCTGAGCATACTTGCCTTTATCAGCAGCCTAATTATATTTATAGGAGTGATTAACTGGATCTCAAGTTATAAGTGGATGTTTTTCACAAATGGTCTTTTCATGGTAGCCTCAATAGCTTATAAACGCCACGCCCGCAAACTTGAGAAATGAACGCATTATAAATAGCGTAGACATGCTGTCTTAGAGCCTATCCGGAAAGTGGTTACCTGCTATAACTTTTAGATATACAACATGCAAAACCGGAACAGATGCCAGGATATTTAGACCTATTGCAATTTTCGATATGCATTACTGACTTTTCGGATAGGCTCTTAATCAATTTAGTCTTTTTTAAGATAATGGATAAATTTTTGACAACATATTAAAAAATTAAAGCATTTTTAATTTTTTCTTTTTTATATCTTCTCTCCTACCTCATGCATTGGAGTATTTCTAGAACGGACATTTACTTCAAATCTTCTGATCTACTTAACACACTTAAATAAACATTTAATCTTTACATAAAATGCAGTAAAATTAAGCCTTTACAAACTTGGTAACGTACTATTATTTGAATTAATTTATGATTAACTCCTTTTTCTCCTTAAAGCCTATTGATAATGGTAATTTATCGTTACCGGCTCAAAATTTCTGTTAATTAACCAATAACTAATACTAAAGAAGCACAATTATCATTGTAATTATGATACATTTTATGATACATTTTATGATACATTTTATGATACATTTTATGATACATTTGTAGTTAGTTAAGTCTGTTAATATAAGAATAACTACTACAATTATCGATTCTTTTCGGCTTACTTGATGGAGTTTATAGAATATAATAAAAATGGCAAACATTTATAAGTTGCCATAATAAGTAATATAAATAAAACATTAAGTAGCATAAAATAACATATTGTATTTCAATATGACATAACATATGTGGCTAACTTAGGATTTTATTGATAACTAAAACCAAGTCATTCATGAATGAAAAAGAAGGTTGTGTCCGTGAGTTACTGATCAATTCCGAAAAAGAGAGTAAATTTTCTATGTTTGAAAAATTGGAGAGATATTCTTGTGTTTACTTCTTTCAATAACTCAGGCCCATTACCAAAAGGAAAATAACACATGTAACCCTCAGATAACTGTACAAACACAGATGCAGTTAACAAAAAATGATATTTTCGGAGTCCTCCAGAATGACAGAAGAAGATGTGTCCTGGAAATCCTTCGAAGTCAAGGAAGGCAGAGTGTACGCTCACTGTCCGATGAAATCGCCCGGATTGAATCCCAAGCCGAAGAACCAAAGGAGAATATTAGAAAAAGCATATATGTTTCATTGCTCCAGACACATATCCCAAAAATGGAAAGTTTGGGAATCGTTGCCTATAGTAAGGAACAGGACACTGTGGAACTTCTCCCAGCTTCTCGGAACTTTGACATTTACATGGAAACTGTTAAAAACGGGGACATTCCCTGGAGCCAGTTCTATCTTGACCTGAGCATTCTTGCCGTTGTCGGCAGCCTTATGATATTTTCAGGGTTAATCAAATGTATCTCAAGTTTTCAGTGGATATTCTTCACAATTGGAATTTTTATGGCTACCTCAATAGCCCATATGTACTACGTCCGCAAAATTGAAAAATGAGCTAAATTCTAGGCGAATACATGTTCTTTAATTATTTCACATATAGGAACATTTGATATATATGACGGCATTCTATTCAGTACCAAAACCAAGTGATGAACATAAAATTAAAAATAACTATTACTGTAATTTAAAGTAGGAATAATAAAACTTGACTTTTTAATAGTCTGAAAATTACGGAGTTCTCCAGGAAAATAAGGAATTAATCTTGGAATTGAAGCACTAGTACTGCGATTCCGAAATAGGCTCATAAAACTTGACTTTTGAATAGAACCTGAGATCATGAATTTTCCCAGGAAATAAAGAATCTATTTTGGAACCAAAACACTAATTTTGTAATTGGTCACAATCTTATGATACAACTTTCCTTGTGATACAAATTAGGTGTTGAAAAAGTACAGATATCTATAATGATTTGATGAAAACCGGACTCTTATAATTCAGATTTTCAATCAAAAATGAAAAAACTGCTGATTTTTGAATATTACGCTTTTTAATAATTCTTTAATATTGCATTATTTAAGAATAGATGTCAAAAGATCATTTTATTCTTTTTTAGTACTTAAGCGAAGGTACTTCTGGATACAACAGTCACCTCAACTTTTCATTTACCTTCCAGAACATTAAATAAGTATTCTGATCTTAACCAAAGATCTTTTTTTCCTACAAGCAACTTTTCAGAGTTAACTGTTGATTAACTTCTTTTTCAATATAAAGCTTACTGATAGTGGTAATTTTTCATTAACAGCCCAAAATTTTCGTTAAGTAACCAATAACTAATACTAAGGAAGAATGATAAGGAAAAAAAATCCTGATGTGAGATACTTGCAATTAAAAGATGAATAGAATTACTTATTCTAATTCTTCTAATACAGGCTCAAATAAATGAAAGTGCCTTCAAGTGTTTTCATACCAGATCTGATATTACAGGATTAAAAACCGAAAAAAGGAGGCCATATATTGGTTAATAAAAAAATAATATTGAGTATACTTATTATAGGCTGTATTGCCACCGTAGCAGGTGCAGGAACGTGGGCATACTACACAAGTTCTGCAACTAGTTCAGGAAACAGTTTTACTGCAGGAAATATGAATATTAGCGTAACCCAAGAAATTGGTAACGTGTCGATAAAGCCAGGTGATGAACTTGGTGATAAGACTATTGTTGTTAAGAATGGAGGAAGCATTGCCATAGGAAAAATAAACCTAACCTATAAACCCAGTAATAATCAGCTCAGCCAGCATATTGAATTTAGTAGTGTGGATATTGACGGCAAACAGATAGCTAAAAAAGGGGTACTTTCAGATCTTAGTAGTCAAAACAGTGTATATGAACCAGATAACCCTATTCAACCTGGTAACAGCTTTAAGATTACATTAAACGATTTGAAAATGGACGATAAGGTTACAGAAGGTCAGGGTCAAACAAGCACTTTGGTTATAACACTTGAGGCAGAACAAGTGCATAAATGAAGGTGACTAATAGAGCTAAAAGTTCCAAAAAAGTCAATAGTGACATACTGAAAAATGTTACAATGAAGTGTATATCGAGTACAAGCTAAGTTGTGATCTACTGTCAATTGTAAAAGTTACAGTAGATTATAACACTTTTTGGACAGGTTCTAAAACCCAAATTCGTACACAAAGAAAACAGTACTTACTAGTAAAAACACTAGA
>Ga0074193_1001959_pt1 | contig 21262 bp, 16 predicted proteins | sample EPASupsiteHSE605_FD_64523 | JGI IMG/M metagenome (GOLD analysis project Ga0074193, IMG submission 64523) | Bioremediated contaminated groundwater from EPA Superfund site, New Mexico - Sample HSE6-05 | ecosystem: Environmental > Aquatic > Deep subsurface > Groundwater > Contaminated ... | reverse complement strand
GCTGACTCAAGTGCTCAAACATGCCGGAATAACGACCGATGATAACAACCCAGTGACCTTTGAGGCTCTCTCCGATGGTAATACGGTTCTGATTCATGCTGTCGACGGAACGGTCATTGGTAACCTAAAACTCTCCGTCGTAGACGGCGATCTTTACCCAACCTTTGACAATGGTTCCGGCAGCATCAAGATTATGCTCGACGGTTCAGACGAAGGAGAAAACGGCACAATCCGACTCACCGTTAATAAGTTGATGGGTGAAGAAGATGCCGATGGTATTCCAGGCAGTGCAACAAGTGTGGCAAGTCAAAACATCTCTGTAGCTGATTTAGTCAACTAAGGGATTGGAAAATAACAACGATCTGCCCACTATAAAGTTATAAAGTGCGGAAAGGAGCTGCCTTATATGATGTCTGAGGACATTATATAAGGGCAGCTCCTTTTCACTTGCGAGAAAAATTTACACTGGCTCGAACGTAGGTATTATTGCTTAGCACTACTTTTGCCCGTTTGCTATGGGGATCAAAATGAGATAATTTATCCCACTGGGAGATATTAAAGGGCGGTCTGTATTTGGATGACTAGGTTTTCTGTATCAAAAGCATTTAACTTGTTGCGTTATTGTAGAATCGAATGAATAGCTCCCATTATCAATAATATCATTAAATTGAACCAAATATCACTCGAATTACCATTTTTTCCGAAAATCATGACATAGCTCTTTTCGGTTCAGATTGCTCTTCACAACCTTTCAAGGTTATCTTATCAGAACCTTTCTGTAACTCAAGAAATACAACAATAGTATTTATATTTATGTTAAAATTATGGATGAGACAAAAATAGAGATGAAGTGTTATGTAAGAGGAAAATAGAAGTAGGGGGAATTGAAATGACCATAATAAACAATAAGCCAACTGTTACTGAAAAACATGTAATCGACATACGTAATGCGATCGAACACAGGGCTACTTGGATGTCCCTGATGATAGACGAGGCAAGAAAAAGCGGTCTTGATTGGGATGATATTGCCAGGAAGGCCATCTTTCGTTGCGGATGTTTTCATGGGAAAGATATTGCTGCAAAGTGCACAGATATATCTGATCTGAAGCAATTTGCTGAAGCTTTTGTCGGCGAGGCTACGAAGGATAATTTTGAAAGGACGATTACCGAATTAAGCGATGAAAAACTTTCGGTAGAGTTTCACTACTGTGCACTTGTCAGCGCCTGGCTTAAGCAAGGATTTTCCGATGAGGATATAGCCAAGCTTTGTGACATTGCGATGGATGGTGACCGGGGCATCGTCAGCAACTTCCCAGCCTTTGAATTTGAGCTTGGAAAGACTATTGCGCAAGGTAACAGTGTCTGCGAACTTAACTTCATTAAAAAGAAATAAATCTCACGCTTCAGACTTTTATCTAAACTTTAAATTGCTGTACTATTCCATTAAGGTTTTGAGACAAACTAGTATGGTTTTGAACGATTTCATTGACCTGATTAACCGCTCCAACAGTTTTTGCAACCATATCGGTTATTTCTTAATCTGTTCAGCACTTGCCGCAAACTCAACCATCATTGCTGACAGATATTTTGAATCTTCTTGGTATTGTATTCCTGATTTTATCATTTCCTCATAGTCCTGAGTCACATCAGTGTTTATAAAGCGTAAGATATCTTCAGCATTTGAAGAGATACTAGCGAAAGCTCCCTCGACTTGTTCGATTTGAACACGGATTTCCGATACCGTTAGCGAGGATTGTTCAGCCAGTTTACGTACTTCCTCAGCAACAACCGCAAAGCCCTTCCATGTTGCCCTGCCCGGGCTGTGTCAACAGGATTGTTGACCGGATATTCTTGAATGGATTGGAAGATTTGAACCGTAGAAATAAAATAAATAGTTCCTTATCCAAAAAATTCTGGATAAGGAACTATTTGATGTTTCCAATAAAAAACAATAGGAACTATAGAGACATAATTGCCTGATTTTGTGTTTTCCTTGTGATTTTTCCGCTACCTTAGGAGGAAAAATATCTATCGCCTATACACTTACGTGCTTCTGCTTCTTAAGCACTGTAGTGATGACAATCAGCACAATTAATAATCCTGAAACTGCACCACAAATCAAAATGCCCATTCCAGCACCTAGTTTTTCCATAATGCTGCCTGCGAATAGGTTCCCTATTGGAGTTGAACCTAAAAAGGCAAAAGAATAAACGCTCATTACCCTGCCTCGGAATTGTTCGCTCGAATTAATTTGTAGTGTTGAATTAGCGGTTGTCATGAACAAAATGTTAAAGAATCCGATAATCGTAAAGGTCACCACAGCTAAAGATAAGCTATGAATTGGTTCAACTACCATAAGTAATAATGAAACCATCAAGGCACTACCGAAAAGCAACGACAATTTAGGATTGCCTTTAGCCCAGGAGGCCACGAGAAGCGCACCGATAAACGAACCGGCACCTGTGGCAGATAGAAGTAAACCATAGCCATTTACCCCTTGATTCAGAACTTCAGCTGCATATAAAGGAATAATAATATTAAAATTCATTACAAAGGTGCCTACTGCTAGCGTGGATAAGACGGCGCTGAGGAGACGCGGAGACTGCCTGATATACGTTAAGCCTTCATATATTTCAGCCAATACCTTTGTTTGAACCGATTTATGTTCGTGGGGTTTAGTCTTAATTGAATAGAGGCCAATAATTACTGGGATGAAGCTTATTCCATTCAGGAAGAACAAAGGTCCCGCACCATATTTGGTCATTAAAACGGCGGCCAATGCCGGACCGATCATCCTAGCAACATTAAAGATGGCCGAGTTAAGACCGATGGCGCTTCTTAAGTCTTTTCGCTCGACTAGTTCCGGTATGAAGGATTGGCGGGTGGGCTGATCAAGAGTATTAACTAGACCGAGGACCGTTGCCAGGATCAGAACACTCCAATAGGTAACATGCCCCGACCAAACAAGGAGGGCTAAAATGAAAGCCTGGAGCATCAGGCTTATTTGGGTGAGCATAATCAGGCGTTTCTTAGGGTATCTATCAATAAACACTCCTGCAAACAAGGATAAGCACATGACTGGGCCGAACTGGGCAACACCAAGTAAACCCAATAAGAGCGCAGATTTAGTCAGCGTATATACCAACCACTGTTGAGCCGTAGCCTGAATCCAGGTACCAATCATAGAAATGCACTGGCCGTACCAATAGTAACGAAAATTACGCTGAGTTAAGGCAGGATAGATTTCCTGTAATTTAGCCATCACGATATACCACTCACTTTAAAGTAAATTTCTTTTCATCAAGCTTCTAGACCTTCAAAAGATGAAATACCGAACAAACAAGCTATAAGCTACAAGAATGAAAATTAGTAATATTATTTAGTTAATCAAAATAATTTGATGATGTCAAGTAACCTGGACTACCTGGGATAGCGGCCTGAAGTGAACCAAGTTTAGAACTAGTTATCGAACGATAGTCTTGGGGTAATCTTTGTCGATTAGCTTACTCTGAGTTGTTGTCAGGAATATATGAAAAAGGTATATTAATAAGAACTATCGACAACGAGTTTAAAGCAATCGAGCCAGAAACAGAAACACATGGGAAAGAGTGGGTAAGCATATGTTTAAGTCAATAAGAAACTATGTTCCTTATAATGAACAAGAAAAAAAAGATAAAGAAGTCATAAACTATTGTACTGAGGTGTTTCAGGATGTCCTAACGAGGAATAATGAAGTTGCCCATATGACGAGCTCAGCCTTTGCAGTTAACAAAACGCATGATAAAGTACTTATGGTCTATCATAATATTTATAACTCCTGGTCCTGGATAGGAGGGCATGCCGATGGAGATGAAGACTTTTTAGCGGTAGCCATGAAAGAGTTGAAAGAGGAAACAGGAGTATATAATATTTCCCCGATCTTCTCAGATATTTTCTCTTTAGATGTTTTAACCGTTTTAGGGCATACAAAAAGAGGAAACTATATATCTCCTCATTTACATCTATCTGTCACCTACCTAATTGAAGTTGATGATAACGACTTACTTATCGTTAAAAAGGATGAAAATAGTGGAGTTAAATGGATTTCCATTGATGAAATCAATATGTATAGTACTGAACCTCATATGCACAAGGTGTATGAAAAGATAGTAACTAAAATAAAGAACTTAAGAGTTAATGGCCAAATTAAGCTTACTCAGTGAGAGCAAGGATATAGGCGCGAGAAGTGAAGGATATAACCAGTAAAATGTGGAATAATATCTTTCTCAATTGAGTGTTGCGGAATGCTCTGCATAGCAGGGATTAGAAGTTAAATGTCGAATTGTTATCCATTAATTGGATAAGCAGGCGTTCCGATTTCTACTTCCTGGGGAAAGATTGTTATAAAATGAAAGGATAATCTGTCATTGAATTTATTCGGTTTGAAAAGAGGATTTGGGAATGCATAAAGAATCCATTTATGGATTGACACTTGATCAACTGACATCATGGCTTATAGAATATGGGCATAAAAAGTCGAGGGCAGTACAAGTATGGGATTGGCTTTATAGGAAGCGGGTGACCTGTTTCCCAGAAATGAGGGATGTCAATAAAGAGGGTCTTCAATTGTTAGCAGACCATTGGGTCATTCAATCAATTGAGGAAGACTATAGACAAGAATCGGTGGATGGAACGGTTAAATTTCTATTTAAGTTAAAGGATGACAATCTGATTGAAACGGTATTAATGAGACATAAATTTGGGTTATCAGTTTGTGTTACAACCCAAGTAGGTTGTAACATGGGCTGCAGCTTTTGTGCGAGTGGGTTAATGACTAAGAAACGCGATTTAACTAGTGCGGAAATTGTGGAACAGGTTATGAAAGTTCAACATCATCTGGATCAAGCGAAACAAGATGAAAGAGTAAGCCATGTTGTGGTAATGGGAATTGGTGAACCTTTTGATAATATTAATAATGTTGTAAACGCTTTACGAATCATTAAAGATCACAAAGGACTAGCCATTGCTGAAAAGCGGATCACAGTTTCTACCAGCGGCCTGGCAGATAAAATTTATGACTTTGCGGATTATAATTTGCACGTAAACCTTGCGATTTCATTACATGCGCCAACAAACAAGCTTCGAACTCGGATCATGAAAATTAACCGTGTTTTTCCGATTGAAGAACTAATGCGCGCGATTGATTACTATTTGAAAAAAACAAATCGTAGGATCACCTTAGAATATATCCTCTTAAAGGATCTAAATGACTCCAGGGAACAGGCCTTGCAACTTGCTGCCCTGATTAGCGATAAGAGACAGCTTACCAATGTTAACTTGATTCCTTACAATCCGGTGGATGAACATAATCAATATCAAAGAAGTGAGCAGGAGTCAATGCTTAAATTTTATGATATTCTGAAAAAGCACGATATTAATTGTAGTATACGTCTAGAACATGGGACAGATATTGATGCTGCTTGTGGTCAGTTAAGGTGTAAGCAAATCAAATCAGATCAAACAAATCGATAATCATATGGTAAGATATTTGATAAGTTATTTGTTTGATTCAATAGACATAATTTGAAAAAATTAGAAATTTGGAGGATTCAGGATGATAGAAAAGATACTGCTTACCGGCCGTTTAGTTAATAGGATGGAGACGCTATTAACTGGCAAACTTGATAAGGAGTTTCGCTTCTTACCTGAAGATAGAGTATCAGAATCTGACATGAAATGGGCAGATGCTTTCGTTTCTTTTCGACCGACAGCTAACTTTCAGTTTTGGAATTTGAAATGGGTACATTCGCTTGGGGCTGGAGTCGACTCGTTTATGCTTAATAGAGAATGGAAGAAAGATGTACTTTTATCGCGCACTATTTGTTCTTTTGGGCAAAAAATCAGCGAATATTGCCTGAGTTATGTCCTTAAGGATCTACAGTTCCATGACGTAGTTCAAGAATCAAAAGACATTAGGTTAATGAAAATTTATGAACCTATAGCTCTATCTACTCAAAAATTTATTATTTTTGGAACAGGGTCAATCGGGCAAGAAGTGGCCAGAAATTTAAGATTCTTGGGAGCCAAAGTAACAGGCGTCTCACTCAGTGGATTACAAAAAGAGCATTTCGAGGAAGTAGTGCCCATAAACAAGGTTAATAGTATCCTACAAGACGCTAATTGGGTGATCAATACTCTGCCACTGACTCTAAATACGGATAAATTATTCACAGAAGATTTATTTAAACATCTTCATAACGCCTGTTTTATCAATGTGGGGCGAGGGGCATCGGTCGACGAAGATTCCTTAGTTTTAGCCCTTGAGCGTAAAAATTTGCGTAGAGCAGTTTTGGATGTATTAAGTAATGAACCATTGGCTTCAGATTCTCACTTATGGGATCGTTTGGACATCATAATCACACCGCACATTTCGGCCATAACATCTCCTGAAGAAGCTGTTGAATGTTTCTTGAACACACTTAAAAATGTTGAGCAAAAAAAATTCCCTTTAATAAATCAAGTCGACATAGATAAAGGCTATTAATTATTAATTCATTCAGTTAATTCTTATTATAGAAGAATGAACTAAACTAAAAAGGAGTGGTTCGTCATGGAATGGGAAAGGATTCAGACACTTTATGATACTGAAACAAAAGCGTATCAAATCGCAAATATTGTTGCGACTACGGAAACAAGGTTAGCTAATCAACAACGTGGACCCCAATATAAAGTGGAGACCCGGATAGAACAAGTAGGAGAAAAATGGCAGGTTTTTTGGCGCAAAATATATGTTGGTAATAAAACCGGCTGTGGTGGAGGGTGTGAATCTTGCGGCGATAATTTGCCCCAAAAAACCAAGGCCAAGGTGTTGCCCTTTAGAAAACCTTCCGTTTAAGTCAGGTAACGGTCGATATGATCTCTTAGGTGTCGAAGGAAAATTCAGGTTGACCACAGGTTACTAGTTAAGTTACCTTGTTTGTGGTAATATAGTTTATATAGGTTTGTTACCTCAAACACACGCTATTTTAGATGAGGAGGATTTTCATGCCGAAACTTTATAAAATTCTGTGGTCTTTCATGATTCTTTTCATCATCCTGACGCTTATAACTTTTACCTTTGGTCTAATTTTAGTGAGTGCAGCAATCGTTGGCGTATTGGGGATTTATCGTTATTATTTGGTGAGGAGAAGATCAAGAAATATTAGCTCGTGGCCTAAAAAGTATTCCACTTGTGAAATTATCGATATACCTTCAGAAACAATTCCGAACTCTACTCGACATTTGAAATAATCAATCGTAGTTTTAGTGAAGCTTATTACTGAAAGCGCCACGTAAATTCGCCATTAAATTGATGATAAAGATCCTGACACTTTTCGATAAAGGAATATTTGGGAGATAGATAATTACTTATCTTTTCCAGAGAAGAGAGAACCCGCATTAAATCTAATGCGGGTTCTCTCTTTTTATAGTGGACAGACCTTAACTGTTGTACGTTAATTGTAAGTTTTCTTTTTTTTGTCATGTAAAAGAACTTAGCTCTGATTTAAAGGAAAATTGTTCTATTGTTTGTTTAGTAACTCTCTGTTAGTCTAATATTAGTAGGAATAATTTGTGGTTTACTTAAATTAGCCTAAGGGGGAATAATAATGCAAGGTTGGTCTTTCAGAACGATCTTTGACATATATTTTTTACCAATTCGGCGTTTATTTATCAGCATCCTTGTATTAATTTTAATTTGTATTTCTGTTCAACCCATTCCCGTTTTTGCAACAACATCTGATGATAACATTAGCACCATTAACAACGGATCAAGTGCTCTTGAAGATCAGGAAAACTTACAGCAACTACTAGAAGCCTCAGCTATAAGTCAGGCTCAATCAATTCAAGATTCCATTGAGGTGTTGAAAAGCGCGATTGATCAGGATAACTTAGCCATAGAACAACACCAAAAAACCATCGCAGACTTAGACGCGGAGCAACAAACGTTAGATGATCAGCAGAAAAAAGATACTGAAGCTCTGCAGAACTACGTCAAAAATCAGTACACTGACGAAGATACCCCCTATTTAACGTATCTAAGTTGGTTGGTTCGTTCGACGAGCATTGAAGACTTAATCAATAGAGTCAGCTATGTTGATACAATCCTTAGTTATTATGGAAATCTTCGTGTCAAGATCGCCGCTAGTTCTGAGGAACTTAAGGCCAAACGAAGCTTGGAACAAGACGAGACAAAAAAATTAACGGATGAGGTGCAATCTAAGCAGCAACTCGCAGACGGTCTCAGTGTAGCACTGGCTAAACAGAATGAATTAGTAAAGTCAATCACAAACGATAAAGCACAAAGTCGTGGTCAGGAGAATCTTAGCGAAACTCAGCGCTTAATTGCTGCCGAACAAATGCAAGCTCAGTTAGCAACCCAAGCAGAGTATCAGCAGCTGTTGGCATCTCAGCTCAAATCAGATAGCTTACAGGGAACCTTTAGTGCCCCTGTTAAATTAAATGGTTCGGTGGGGGAGTTGCTTTCCTTTGCTTCAACATTTCTTGGGGTACCCTATACTTGGGGAGGAACTTATCCGGAATTTGATTGTTCAAGTTATGTTCAGTATGTCTATGGACACTTTGGGATTAAACTTAGCAGGGTGACTTGGGATCAATATGGCGAAGGACAAAGCGTTCCGCGCGATGACTTACAAGCTGGTGATTTAGTATTCTTTTCAACGTATCAGGCAGGTCCATCGCATGTTGGTATTTATATAGGTAGTGGTATAATGATAAACTCTTCCAATAGTGGTGTTTCTTATGCCAGCATCAATAGTGACTATTGGTCAAGTAGATATTTTGGTGCCAGACGAGTGATTGCTCAGTAACCTCGGACTGAGCGGTTATAGAGGCGTAAAAAGTATTTAGGCAGGGTGCAAATAGACTGCCCCTGCCTTACTTTTGGATAAAGAAACTTACTTATACTAATGGAGCCTCCATACCAAATTGGCTCCACTCCTCTCGTGAAGGTCCCATCACGCCGGGCACGTTGAGTCCCGCTTGTCTCATAAGTACCGTCATTTGCCCCCGGTGATGGATTTGATGGGCTAGCAGTGCGTCTAATGTGGCACCAATGGTCCAGGTTTGTCCATACATGTCCCGTTCCTCTAAAAGAGTTTGATCATTCCAATTATTGCTCATGGCTGTGACCATGGCCTTGTTTTCTTCTCTATAGCAGTCGGCGATGATCTTTGCGACACTCGGGACAGGCGCGTCCTCTTTAGTACCCTCTAAAACTAAACCGGTTCTCGAAATCATTTCCGGGATCGTAGTGACAATATGCCAGGCAATTCGTCCTAAAGTACGGTCATTTGCAGATACGGGTTGCTTGAGAGAATCATCAGTTAGGACTTCTAAGATTTGTTGAGTTGATTCTGATTCTTTTTCCCAAGAGTTAAAAAATTCAGACAGAGAAGCAACCATTTTTACAACCTCCTTAATTTTGTAATAATTCTAATATTATCAGTTTCACTTGTGTAGGTCAATTATCACATTCCATTTATAAAGATCTTTTGACAGAAATGATCTCGGCTAGAATGCTGATAGCGATTTCTGATGGAGTTTGTGCCTTGATGTCTAAACCTATTGGTGCTCTTAAACGTGCCAGATCTTGTGAAGTGTACCCCTTCGCTTGTAAATATTTCAGGATAGTTGTTATCTTTTTTGTACTGCCTAGCATCCCTACATATTTGGTTGTAAAGTTGAGGACATTGTTTAGACATTCTGCATCACTCTGATGACTCCAGGTTGCAATAACAACATAGGTATTGCGGTCGGGCTTAAAGTTACGAATACCGCCAGCAAAATCACTGCAAATAACGGAATAAGCTCCACTGAAATACTCCGGTAAGGCAAAAGAAGCGCGATCATCAATTACAGTTACTTGAAAATCAAGCGACTTGGCAAAAAAGGCAACTTCTCGGGCCACATGACCTGCTCCTAGAATTAAGAGCCGCTCTGTTTTTAAGATTGGTTCCACAAACCATTGAGTCTCTTCATTTATTCTAACAACTTCTGCTAACTGGGATGAGTAAATAGCTTGAAGTTTTTTAGCAGAGAGAAGCAACCCCGTTTGAGACTGACCGAACAGAAGATTGCCATACGTATCTAAAATACTCTTAGAATATGGGGGGAACAAAGCAGTAATTAACACAGCTTCTTTTCCGCTCAACTGCAGCTCCTGAACAAATTGCCAAAAATGTTGGTCTTGAACGGACTCCAAGAGAACATCCATATTGGCCCCACAAACGGATATTTTATCGCTGACAGTCTCCTGACTAATTGTTACTCGGTGTATTTCAGTCTGAACTTCTCGGTCAGTTGTCAAAAATGCCAGCGCTTTTTGGGAAATTAGTTTTTCAGCAGTTCCTCCGCCTATGGTTCCAATTGTTTGACCGGTATCAAGCACCAACATTTGGGTACCTGGATCACGTGGTGTGGAGCCCTCGGTGCGGATAATAGTAGCAAGAACAGCTTTCACCTTAGTGTTTTGGCTATATATAATTGACTGCATAATTGTATCGTCCAAACAAAAACACCTCTTATCTTTTAATGAGCAGCCCAAAGGTTGATGTCCGGTTGTTAGCGTGACACTTTTCAAAATACTCATAACTTGCCACTCTGCATCGGATATTTTACTAGCAACATCGTTCATCACTCAGGCGACTTCCTACAAGTGTAATCTGTGCTTAGATTACATTTATAGGAAGGCGTTGTCAAGTGACAATCAGGAAACTATTATTTTCACAAGCATTGCCTGAGCGATTGGTGTTACCAGTCGCTTTTTGTCGTGAACAGAATATTTGCAGATTAAGCTAGATCAAAATCCTATGTTCACTTTTGTGAAACACCCAAGCAGATAGGGAACACCAAATTAGAAAAATAAATGGTTGAACATATTTATAAGCTCCAACAAGTTCATATAATCCAGATTGGGACATGACCATACCAACGGCATAATTTAAACCTACAAATATAATGATGTATGGGACTAAAAAATATTTTCTCACGGGTAAAAAATAAAAAAAGATCATGAAATAAAAAGTCCAGGCAATGGGTGTCCAAAAAGAAAAAATACCAAAGATGTTTGTCACGCCCATGCCTTTATAGGTTAATAAACCCATGAAATGAAATAAGGATGCCAGTATCGAGTCTCCGATCCCACCAAATAGTAGACCATAAAGAAAGAACTTTTTATACAGGTTTCTTGGAATGATCACAAAACTAGCTAACCCTGTAACAACCGCAAAAATTAAATAAAATGATAGTTCAAACATAAAATTTTTCACCCCTTATGCAATTCCTCTAAGATATAATTTCCCAAACTTCACTTGTTATTCAGCAAACAGTAACCTCGCTTACGCTAAAGCTGAACATCGGGGCTTCGGTGAAGGAGACTATCATCACCGAAATGGAAATCGAGACACCCACTTATATAAGTTTGACGCAGCCACAATGGAGCCTGTCAAATGAGGCATTAGAAAAATTATCGTAGATAAAGTAAAAATTTTGTTGTAAATCATAGAATTTTACCAATGTAATCATATATAATGAAAATATATGTTATATTTTCATAGTACTTTAGGCCTACTGTTTAGTACTTGAGCACTAGTAATTGAGAAGTCTTTCACAAAAGGACCTGGATATGTTTCATAATTATTCTTTTGTATGCTGTAGTAAATTTAAATAGAGTTAGCACTTTTGATTTGATAGTCTCAAGATAGGAGTGTTCCATCGAGAGGGGGGTGAACGATAATGAAATAGTAAAACATCTTCACAAAATCGACGCGAATTAATTTTTTAGCGTTTTGGGCCTGACGCAGTGAAAGGAAAGGAAGGTTACTTAATGAATATAAAAGTAAATACACCAAAGGCAAAGATAAGCTTTGGAATACGAATTAAACTACTGCTTGGTTTTTTAGTTGTCCTGCTCCTAACTCTGCTTGTAGGGTGCGTAGGTTATTACGGCGTTTATAAGATTAACTTGAATACAGAAGATCTAGGGGGGCATTGGTCCAAAGCCAACAACTCCTTAGCGCAGGTATTTGCGGATACAGAAGATACCCAGCGTACTCTTTTATTAGCATTTACGATGCGTGACGATGCTAAGCAGTTCCAGGCCTTAAAAGCCGATTTCATGAGTTTTCGAACCGAATGGGAGAAGGACTTTAGCACATATATGAAGTATGTTACAAGTTCGGAGGGAAAAGTAAGAACCGCAGCTATTCAGGAATCATTTACTGCTTATCTGGCAGATGCTGATCAGGTGTGGGCTTTGATTGAACAAGGTAAGGCAGATGAGGCCCGTCCGATTTTAACTCAAAAAAGTAAAGATAGTTTTGAGCAGATTCTTAAAGATATGAATACTCAAATGGATTTTCAAGATCAAGGAGGTTCCCAAGCTCTTGAAGATGCTCATAGTACAAAAAGTTCCGTCGTGAAACTTCTTGTTATAATCATTATTATTGCTGTGATCGTAGGAGGAATTTTGGCGTTTTTGTTGGCTGAACATATTTGCCGACCGCTTGTAAAGGTAACGAAGGTCGCTCAGTCCGTAGCAGATCGGGACTTAAATGTTAAAATGCCTGATATTAAAAATCGAGACGAAATTGGCCTTTTATCCCAATCTGTCGCTCAGATGCTAGAATCGCTACGAGAAATTATCGGAGAGGTTTTACTGGAGTCTGAAAGTATAGCGGCAACTAGTCAGGAACTATCGGCTGCTGCAGAAGAAGCAACTGCTGCAAGTGGACAAATTTCAGACACGATAACTCAACTCGCGTCTGGGGCAACAGATCAGGCGATTTCTGTCGGAGAGACTGTTCGGGTCATCGAACGTCTGTCGGCCGGCGCCCAACAGGTTGCAGCGAATGCAGAAATCGTTAGCCAGAGTAGTGATAAGGCAGCACAGGCTGCTGAATTGGGGGCTCTTCAGGCAGAAAATGCTGTGCAGAAAATCGAAGAAATTCGACAGGTTTCTGCACAAACTGGTGAAGTCATTTCTAAGTTGGGAGATCAATCTCATCAAATCGGGCAAATTGTTGATGTCATAAAAGGTATCGCCGACCAAACTAATCTCTTAGCTTTGAATGCTGCGATCGAGGCGGCTCGGGCAGGCGAGCAGGGGCGAGGATTTGCGGTTGTGGCTGAAGAGGTCAGAAAGCTAGCCGAACAATCATCGATATCTGCAGCGCAAATCGCAACTTTAATCAGCAATATTCAACGCGAGACAGAACGCGCTGTTGAAGTTATGGAAAAAGGAAAGGTTGAAGTCGTCGCGGGAGTCGAGGCTGTTAATTTGGCCGGACATTCCTTTCAAACCATTGTAAAGGAAGTTAATACCGTTGTTGAGCAGATTGCTATGGTGACAGTGGCTTCCCAGCACATGGCTACCGGAACGGCCGAAACTGTCAATTCTGTTGAGAGTATCGGAGTTGTAGCTGAACAAACTGCTGCGAGTGCGCAAGAAATTTCCGCAGTTTCAGAGGAACAAGCTAACACCATGGAGTCAGTGAGTCAATCGGCTGAAGCCTTGGCAAAGCTGGGTGAGAGTCTGGCACTTGTTGTTAACAAATTTAAGATTTAAAGATTAACACTTCAACCCGAGCCTAAATCCATAAAATATTACAAGGATCAGTTAACTAACGATAAGATCTGGTTACCCTATTAAGGTATCCTGATCTTATCGTTTTAATCTATCCGCGACTCAATTATTTAAGTGGGTGCCTTATTCTGCTTCGGTGGAGGGCCTTTTTATTCTTGCCATAAATATGTCACAACCATTATTGGCTTTAATGATAAAATGGAGAGAGATTAAGGGGAGGGTGTGAATTGATGAACAAGTATCTACTCATTGCAGATGATAATGAGAGCATTCTTGATATCTTAAAAACATATGTTGCCAAAGAAGGCTTTTTACCGATTATTGCGCATGATGGTGAAGAGGCATTACAGAAGTTTGCAGAATTCAGACCTCTGCTTTTGTTATTAGATGTTATGATGCCTAAAAAAGATGGTTTTACGGTTTGCCAGGAAATCAGACAAAGTTCCAATGTGCCAATTATTATGATCACTGCTAAAGGGGAAGATGGCGACCGGATTATGGGGTTGGACATCGGTGCGGATGATTATATAGTGAAACCCTTCAGTCCGGGAGAAGTCATGGCCCGAATCCGTGCAGTCTTAAGGCGTCTTGATATTTCGAAAGAGCAAAGCGACGATATTATCTGCCACCCTGGCTTGAAAATTAATCTTTCAGATTATGAAGTGCTGATTGATGGGCAACCTGTCAATCTTACCAAGAAAGAAACTGAAATTTTATGGATTCTGGCATCGCATCCGGGAAAGGTTTTCTCTCGCGACAACCTATTAAATAGCGTGTGGGGCTATGAGTATTTTGGTGATGCTCGCACTGTAGATACTCATATCAAGAGGCTCAGGTCAAAAATTAGCATTCCTGAAACCTTAAACTGGGACATAAAAACCATCTGGGGTGTCGGGTATAAATTTGAGGTTAAGCATGTTTAAGCGAAGAATCGCCTCCAAGTTAACGGTCGGCTTTGTGGTCATTGTGCTTATTTCAACATCCTGTTCAAGACCGTCAAGACTGTTCGGCACTATAAAACTGATAGTTATTGCGTCCCAGTTCTTTGGCATGGTACATTGCGGCATCAGAGTGTTTAACAAGGGTTTCAAGGGTATCGCCATCTCTGGGATAAAGACTAATGCCAATACTTGGTGTGACAATTACTTCGTGTTGTTCAAGTATAAAAGACTCGGAGAAAGAATGGAGGATTTTTTGAGCAACGGTAGCGGCATGCGCATTATGAATCAGGTCGGGAAGGAGGATTAGAAACTCATCGCCTCCTTGGCGAGCAACAGTATCTCCTTCACGCAAAAGGTTTTGGAGGCGCACTGAGACAGCACGCAATAAAAGATCCCCGACATCGTGCCCGTACGTATCATTAATCACTTTAAAATGATCTAGATCGAGGAAGATGACTGCAATATTATGTTTGTTGCGGCGTGCATGAGCTAGGGCTTGGGTCAAGCGATCAATAAATAAAAGGCGATTGGGAAGCCCTGTGAGAGCATCGTGATGGGCCTGGTGGGAGAGCTCACGTAACAGATTTTGTTTATCACTGACATCGCGAAAGACCAGAATGGCACCAATTGTATTTCCTTGGCGATCATTGATGGGGGCTGCGGAATTTTCAATTTCAATGGACCCCCCTACGCGCTGGATAAGGCGTGTATGATCAGCTCCAGTGACGTTGCGATTTTGCTGCATACATATCTCTACAGGATTCTCTGGAACCTCACCGGTAACGTCACTAATAACGTTAAACACAGTTAAGAGAGGTAAGCCCTTTGCAGCGGCGTCTGACCAACCGGTAAGGTTTTGGGCGACTGGGTTAAGATAATCTATATTTCCCATAATATCAGTCGTAATTACTGCATCGCCAATGGAGTGGAGTGTCACTTGCGCCCGTTCTTTTTCTGACCAAACAGATTCTTCAGCTTGTTTTTGAGCAGTTACATCTTCGTAAATTGTCACAATTTCACCGGAGTTGAGTTTATAAATGTAATAATCGCGCCACCCCATAATGCGATGGTCTTGGTAAAAACTTGTGGGAAACGACTCTGGTTCTCCTGTATCCCAAACCCGGGAGAGAACGCTGATAAGTCCAAATTCTTTTAAATTTGGGAAAACGTCGAGGGGAGATTTCCCTAAGACGTTTTCACGTGAGATTTTTTCGATCTTCTCAGCAGCTCGGTTAAACTCTTTGAAACGAAAACTATGGCCGGAATCCATAACTTCATAGACGGCAACCGCATTGCTCATGTTCTCAAACATTTCGCGATAACGTACTTCGCTTTGTTGTAAAGCAGCTTGGACTTTTAAGCGTTCTGTCCTGTCACGAACAATACTCATGAGAACAGATCCGCTATTGAGCGTAGCCCCTAGTGAGTTTACCTCAACCGGGAAAGTAGTACCATCTTTACGGAGATGGATGGTTTCGAATAGAATTCCTTCCCTTATAGCACCCCGGAGTTGGGCATGAATTGTGGAGAGCGTTTCCGGAGCGCGTAAATCATGAATCCGCATGGAGAGGAGCTCTTCTCTGGAATAGCCGTAGGCTCGAATTGCGGCAAGATTTGCATCAATAATTTGGCCATCGAAATGAATAAAGAGTAAAATGTCTCTTGAATGCTCATAGAGCAAGTGATAATGTTCTAAACGAGTTTTGATATGAACTGCGGTATAGGCAATAGCAACTTGAAAAGCAAAGTGTTCAAGGTGAGAGCGGCGAGAAGCATTGAAAAAGTTAGGTTGTTGGGAAAACAAAAGTAAGGCCCCAAAGGGTTGCTCCTGAATCTTAAGTGGTAGGGCAATGACTGAACGAATATTCACTTGCTCAAAAAGGTGAGCCCAAGCTCTAAATTGTGGATTACCTTGGATATTATGGGCTTGGCATTTTCCAGATCGTATACATTGACCAAATGCCCCTTTCCCCAAGGGGGTGTCATCCCAGCGTATTTCAATTCTGTTCACAGAGTTGCCAAAGACTCCGGCGCTAGCACGCAAAGACACTGACCCATCAGGCTCAGTTATACCAATTAAAGCGCTTGCATAACCCATCGTATTTACAAATTGCTCTGTTAAGAATGGAAGAATTTCTTCTTCAAGAGGTTGTGAAGTAAGGATTTTGTGTTCAATTTGTCTCAAAAGTGTTTCATACTGTAACAATGCTTTCTCAGAATTGAGACGATTAGATATTCCTCTATAAACAAGATGGTAAAGTACTCCTGCTGTAGCAATAACAAAAAACCAATCTTTGCCTGCTTGAAGATAGTTCATGAGAATTGGATCTTGAACCAAGAGATTGATTAATCGGTCAGAAGATTCGACCCAGATGCATCCAACTAGAGTATAAATTAGGCTGATTTTCAAAGGATAAGCTACATTGGAGAGTTTATTGTTTGCCATTCAAGCCACTCCTTCTATATTAATCAGCGTCGCAAACCATAATTTAGCCAGTTTATGATTGGTGATTTACTCTAATTTACGATACTCTAAATTGTTTATTCTTTTTACATAACTATAATATACGACACATAACAACAATTATCCTTCTTTATTTTCTTGAGGTTTCGAAATCATATTTCTAGCCATATTGTATACATTTGATATTCCATATAATAGCGGAAGAGAGTGAATAGAATTTGATTCTATCATCTTTTCAAGATATTATGACCTAGGAAGGTGGGCACCATGAAGTTTAAAGAGTTTATTTATAAGAGACCGGATTTGCCGGATTTGGAAAAAAGGTTTTCAGATCTTTTGGCTAAGTTTGATCAGGCCGAAGATTTTGAACAACAGGATGCAGCTATGATAGCGGTTAATGAACTAAGAAATGAATTTGAGACGATGGAACAACTGGTGGTTATCCGCCACACTGTCGATACAAATGACTCATTTTACGATGAGGAACAGAACTATTTTGATGAGGTTACGCCGATCTATCAAGGCTTAATTTCCCGATATTATCATTCATTAGTTCACTCCAAGTTTAGGCAGGCTTTAGAAGAAAAGTGGGGGAAACAGCTTATTAATAAAGCTGAACTAACTCTTAAAACGTTTACCCCGGAAATCATACAGGACTTACAACAAGAAAATAAGCTGGCGAGTGAATATACCAAGCTCATCGCTTCGGCTAAGATTATGTTTGAAGGTGAAGAGAGAAATCTACCGGGCTTGGTTCCATTCCAATTATCGACCGATCGATCGATGCGAAAACGTGCCAATGAGGCGAAATACTCTTTCTTTACCGCTAATGAAGCGAAGTTCGATGAAATCTATGACGGCTTGGTTAAAGTACGAGCTCAAATCGCTGAGAAGTTAGGTTATGCGAATTTTATTGAACTTGGGTACGACAGAATGCTTCGCTCAGACTACACTTCAGCCATGGTAGCAAATTTCCGCAAACAAGTTCAAGATTCTATCGTTCCGGTGGCAAGTAAACTGCGGGAAAGACAGCGAAGACGGCTGGGATTGCCAACACTGGCCTATTTTGATGAGAAACTTAACTTCCCAACGGGTAATGCTAAGCCTATAGGAGATCCAACGTGGATCGTTGCCAACGGACGAAGGATGTATAATGAGCTCTCTGCTGAGACTGACGAGTTTTTTAATGACATGGTGGACAATGAGCTCATGGATTTAGTTAACAAAAAAGGTAAAGCGGGTGGTGGCTATTGTACCTACATAAATAATTATCAGGTACCCTTTATCTTCTCCAATTTTAATGGTACCTCTGACGATATCGATGTCTTGACGCATGAGGCAGGGCATGCTTTTCAAGTGTATTGCAGTAAAAACTATCAAATTCCAGAATATCATTGGCCAACCTATGAAGCTTGTGAGATCCACTCGATGAGCATGGAACTCTTAACTTGGCCTTGGATGGAACTCTTTTTTGGGGAGGATACGGCAAAATATAAGTTTGCCCATTTAAGCTCTGCCTTTCTTTTCATTCCATACGGGGTTACAGTTGATGAATTCCAGCATTTCGTTTATGCTCACCCAGAGGCATCTCCCCAGGATCGTAAGTCAGCCTGGAGAGAGATTGAAAAGAAATACCTGCCCCACCGCGATTATGAGGATAATGATTATTTAGAACGTGGTGGTTATTGGCATCAACAAGGACACATATTTGGCGACCCATTTTATTACATTGATTACACCTTAGCACAGATTTGTGCCTTCCAGTTCTGGAAAAGGTCCCACGAAAATGGCGAATCGACTTGGGCGGATTATCTGAGGCTTTGTAAAGCAGGGGGGAGTAAGTCTTTTCTGGAGTTAGTTAAGTTAGCTAATTTGATATCTCCTTTTCAGGATGGTTGCCTTGCCTCAGTAGTTAATGTCATTGAAGACTGGCTTGATGGAGTAGATGATTCTAAATTTTGATGTATTTATAATTTCAGTAGAAAACGTAAAGGCTAATGGTTGGCTGATGAGTCTTTGGAAGAAAGTATTGGTGGACTGATGGGCAGAGTGATTATCGTAGAAGGAAAAACTGACAAACAACGTCTGCAGCAACTTTTGGACGAACCGGTGGAGATTGCTTGTACCTATGGGACCTTGGGTTTAGATAAGTTGGAACAGTTAATCGCCGAGTTTAGTGATGACGAGGTTTGCGTTCTTCTGGACGCCGATCATGCAGGTGATAAGGCGCGGAAATTATTTAAGCAAGAATTTCCCAACGTTCGTCACTTATACACTCACCGAATGTACCGTGAGGTGGCGACTACCCCATTGAACGTGTTAGCACAGATCCTTGAGGGAGCCCACTTTGCGGTTAAGGTACCAGAAAACGATGACTTGTAATTATTTAAGATCCTGTAAATTATTGTAGGGGCAATTCATGAATTGCCCCACGGGGTACCCGTAAATTGTGCAAATAAATGTATAAACGAACAATATTCTTGGAATACTAAATTGGAATAAAATAACTTTTGAAGCTTATCTATTACTTGGATTTTACAAATACTAAAATGTATGGAGGTTTCAGTATGGGAGACAAAAATCCAAAAAATATTGCGAAACAAAAAAAGAGAAAGGTTGATAAGAAAATTGATCCCTTCAACCCTTCAGCCTAATCTTAGGATTTAATAGGGCCGATCCTGAGGTTTGAGCCCATCGCCTTGAGTGAACTCGCTTACGCTAAAGCTGAACATCGGGGCTTCGGTGGGGGAGTCCACTCCCACCGAAGTGGAAATCGGAACACCCACTTATAGAAGTGGGAGTCTCGGAATTGATGAACGTGGCTCACTGAGCAAGTATTGTATCAAATATAAAGGTCAGAGCGTTCTAGCAGTAAAGACGTTCTGACTTTTTGTTTTGTGGATTATTATACTTTCTTGGAAGGAATTAGAGGAAAGTTGTTGAAAATGTTAAGTTAAATATCATAAGGATAATGGGAGGGATACTTTTGTTATGTAAGGGAAAGTTTTATGGTAAGGCAAGCGCGACAATTATGGTATTAGTATTAGGAGTTACTTTATTGATGGGTTCTAATTGTTATGCAGATACTGGTACTGTTTCGTCACTAGGACAGAACAACCTCAGCAATAGTGCGGAGCAGTATAAATGGAAGCTTGATGATATTTATACTACTGATATAGCGTGGGATGATGAGTATTTAAAAATAATGAATGAAGATATTCCTAGTATTTCTTCGTTCAAAGGGACATTAAAGGATGCTGACACGCTCTTGAAATGCCTAACATTGAGCGATGAAATTGGGATAAGGATGGATAAGCTTTATGTCTATGCTAAGATGAAATCTGATGAAAATCAGTCGGATAGTGTTGCTACTGAAAAGACTTCAAAGGCGCAGATGCTTCTAGGCCAACTCTCTGTAGCGGCCGCATTTATCAGTCCGGAGGTCTTAGGATATTCAGAGGATATTATTGTTGGTTATATAAATAATCCTATATTGTCTAATTATAAACATATGCTCGAAGCGTTATTACTTCAAAAGAAACATGTACTTTCCAACTCTGAAGAGGAGCTGCTTGCTTCAATGGGTAGTATGGCCGCTACTCCATCTGAAACTTATAACAAATTAAAATATGCGGATATGGAGCTGCCGATCATAAAAGATGATCAAGGCAGTGATCTAAAGTTATCTGAACCAATCTATAATATCATTCTACAAAATAAGGATAGGGATTATAGAAGAAGGGCTTTTGAGGGCGTTTTTTCTCAATATGGTAAGTTTCAAAATACATATGCTGCTATTTTGAGCGGTGAAGTCACTAAAAATGTATTTTATGCCAAGGCTAGAAAATATGATTCAGCACTTGAAGCATCATTGGCTGCTGAAAACATTCCGGTTCAAGTCTATGTTTCTCTTATAGATTCTACAAATTCACATCTTAATAGCCTACAAAAGTATATCGGTCTTAGGAAAAAGGTGTTAGGTGTTGATAAAGTGCATCTATATGATATGTATGTGCCTCTTGTGGACAATGATGATACGAAGATTTCTTTTGATGACGCTAAAAATGTAGTCATTGATGGGTTAAAGCCCTTCGGGTCCGAATATCAAACCATATTAGAAAGAGCATTTAACGAGCGATGGATCGATGTATATCCTGATGAAAATAAATATACAGGATCATACCAATGGGGAGCCTATGCAACACATCCTTATGTTCTGTTAAATTTTTCCAATAC
>Ga0074193_1001958_pt1 | contig 21274 bp, 19 predicted proteins | sample EPASupsiteHSE605_FD_64523 | JGI IMG/M metagenome (GOLD analysis project Ga0074193, IMG submission 64523) | Bioremediated contaminated groundwater from EPA Superfund site, New Mexico - Sample HSE6-05 | ecosystem: Environmental > Aquatic > Deep subsurface > Groundwater > Contaminated ... | reverse complement strand
CCGGTGTATGAATGGACTGTCAACGGTACGGTTGTCGGCACCAACAGCAATACATTCGCTTCTTCTACGCTGATTAACGGTGATGTTGTAAGCTGCACATTTACTTCAAATGAAATCTGCACCAGCAACAACCCGGCTGCTTCCAACAACATCGCTGTTGTTATTGCTTCCTACACTGTAGGCGGCGTGATGAGCAGCATGGAAGCCGAAGTATGTGAAGGTTCATCAACCGGAACCATTATTCTGAGTGGTTATGTTGGTGACATTCTTTACTGGCAGCGTCGTATCGATGGTGGCATCTGGACCAATATTCCCGGAACAGCCGGCTTTGGTACCTACTCTGAAATCACGACCGCTTCGGGCGTTTGGGAATACAGAGCAGTTGTTCAAAGCGGTGACTGCAATGTTGATACATCTTCACTCATCGGCATCAATGTGCTGGCTACTCCGGTTGCTTCGTTTACCTACAATCTGATGGATCCTACGGTTGAGTTTGTCAATACTTCACTCAACGCTACTTCGTACAACTGGACCTTTGGTGATGGTAACTCTTCAACCGAAGTGAATCCGACTCATACCTATGCAAGCGATAACTCCTACACCGTTACATTAACCGCACACAACGGCATCTGTGAGAATGTGTACACAACCACAGTTGACATTATTGCTTCGTCGGTGATTGAACTCGAAGGACTCAACATCGCTATGTTCCCGAACCCATCGGATGGTGAGTTTGATATTACACTCAGCGGAAACAACAACGGTACACTTCAGATGGAAATCCACGATGTGACCGGACGTCTGATCCGCAACGAAAACCTGTCATCCATGGGCAGCGGAAGCGTTTTCCATGTGTCGCTCGGCGAAGTCAACGCAGGTTTATACTCTGTACGATTCATTTACAACGATAATTCAATCACCCGCATAATGGTTGTTGAATAAACGTTTGATGGTCTTTTTTAAAAGGGATGGCTCCGGCTGTCCCTTTTTTTTGTAATATTGTTTATCAATTTTCAGGATATGAAAAAACTCATGTATCTTATTGTGTTGTTTGCAGCAGTTTCCTGCACCAACGAATTAACCATGAACCGCAAAACCTTCAACCTCGAAGGTGATGTAAAAATGATTACCGAAACGCGGAGTCAGGGCATTTACGATCGCAACTGGAATGTGTATCCGGTGAACCACGATTCCACTTTCAGAGCTGAACAGGAATCTTTTTATTTTAATGAAGACGGCGTCTGGACACATTCTGAGCTGAAGGATATGACAGGAAAACTCATCAGCAAAACCGAAGTTCTGTACACCGAAGACGGTAATTTCGAAGGCACCAAAAAGTTTGACAGTAATGGCAAGCTGATTGAAACCTGTGTTGTGAAGCAGCTTTCAGAAGAAGAACTGAAAATGGAAACCAAAGATGCCACGGGAAAAATCATCAACAGCATTACCGAAAAATATGATGAAGGATTGCTGAAAAATCAAAAAATAAAATGGAACAATCAGCTGAAAGACGAGGAATCGGCCTACAGCAGAGACGATGACGGCAATGAAACCGAAATAAAGAACACCATTACAAATAATGAACAGGCTTCAAAAAAAATAGTTGAAGTGATCATGAAGGTTAAAAATCTGAGTACTGATACTTATGGTAACTGGACCCGGAGGGCGCTCTACAACAAGAAAAACAACAAGTGTATTATTCTCGATCGCAAAGTAGTGTATTATGAATAAACTGTTTTTTTTCGGCCCGCTGTTGTTGCTTTTTTGTTGTTTTGTATCGTGTAAACAACAAACTAATGCAGATGAAAAAAGTGCTGAAAAGGTCATTATTTCAACAAAATCATACAACCTGAAAGGTCCTGTAAAAGGGGTGACCGACCGGCAATCGCAAGGGACGTATGACAACGATGGACACATTATGATTGATTCAACATCGGCGCTGTATCAGGCGTTCACTATGAATCTTATGTTTGACAAAGACAAAAAATGGACAGGCTCTTCCATTGTTTTAAAGGATGGAACGCTGCATTCGGCCACCACTGTGCAATACGATAAGGCTGGAAATTATGCCGGAACCATTGAACGAAACGCAAATAATGAGAAAGTGAGTGAAACAAAAGCAACATCGGTTTCAGAAAAACGCATCTCTTTGAAAACGCTTAATGCCTCTGGTGCTGTGGCATCGACCACGACCAGCGACTATAAAAACGGACTGGTGATCAGTCAAAAAACAGTATGGACAGATGGCTCACGCACCGATGAACGGATATTTGAGCGGGACCGCGCAGGTGATGAAACGCGCGTGATTATAAAAACCACTACACCGGATGGTACGCAGACCGACACCATGAATGTAAAATTTCTGTCGCGTGATGCGCATGGCAACTGGACCCGCCAGGTGCTGTTCAACTCCGCCAACAACACATGCATTGTTCTTGACAGAACGATTGAGTATTATTGATGTTGCTTGTGGTTGCTGATGTTACGGTTCTTTAATTATGTATTCGCATCAACAACCTGTTGCATTTCAAACAGCAATTTTGCTTTACCTTTCAAATTCCGCATTTTATCGGGTGTTATTGGTGATTCCATCAAACAAAAATTTATAAATCATTTGGTTTTGAAATGTTTAGGTGTATATTTGAGAAAAATTTTCGATTATGAAAAAGATACGGAGTTATATTGTGATTTCATTTTTATTGCTCATATTTGTGCAATCGTGCAGGGAACCTGAATTGCCAACATACTACATGCCTCAGGAATTTAAAGATTATGTTGTCTTTCCGGTTGGATCATATTGGGTTTATAAAGATTCTGTAAGCGGGGTTTTGGATACTGTAACACTGCAAGAACAGACCTTGTCAATTGTTGAACAGAGAGAGTTTGGTTATAACTATGAAAGTCTTGTTCAGGTCTATTACTACAGCATGGAAGATAACTCATATAGGGCTTATAATCGGTTCAATGACATCTCATTTGACAATTGGGAACTATACGATATTTACAATTTTCATTTTATCTATGCTGACATCGGATATATTAGTGGTTTCGGTGATGCATCAGTAGAATCATTCTTTGATACTTTAATTGTTAACAGTGTTACATATTCAAATGTGTTTTGCATAAAATGGCCTTTTTACACAGCTCCCAAAAAACATTCATATTGGTCAAAAAACATTGGATTGATAAAGAAGGTTGATACAACTAATGTTTGGGAATTAGTTGACTACAAAGTGAATTAGTTTCAAATAGCCGGAGTAATAATTTAAGAATTTAAAACCCATGAAAAAACTTTTCTTCTTTTGTCTTCTGATTTTTATAGTTACAGGATTACATGCAACCAAATACAAGCCTGTAACCAGCCATGTAACCAGTATAATACTCCCCGAATTTCGGACCACATGTTAAGTTGAAAAAAATGATTAACTTTAACTGTGGAAAAGATGAAAGCAAAACGAAGAAAATTCAGTGCGGAATTCAAAGCCCGGGTAGCCATTGAAGCTATCAAAGAGCGCGAGACACTTGCAGAACTGGCGCATAAATTTGATGTTCATCCGAATATGATTTCAGGGTGGAAACAAGAGTTTTTAAAACGGTCTGCTGCGGTGTTTGAGACAGCTGATGATGAAGGTGCCATGAAGGACGAGCAGGAAAAACTGTATGCCCGAATTGGCAAATTGGAAATGGAAAAAGAATGGCTCAAAAAAAAATTAGGGAGGGACGTACTGTGAAACAGCTGGCTTCGTATGTGTCTACGAGCGAGCGTCTTAGTATTCGTCACCAATGTGAGCTCTTACAGATAAGCCGAAGTGATTTTTATTTTACGCCTAAAGGAGAAAGCGATGAAAACCTTGAGATCATGCGGCTTATGGACGATTATCATTTGGAGCACCCCACCTATGGCGTATTGCAACAGCAGGACTATTTGTCAAGCTGCGGAATCCATGTGAATACAAAGCGTGTTCGGCGATTGATGAGGCTTGCATGCATTGAAGCAATATACCCAAAACGCAATTTGAGTAAGCCCGGCGAAACAAAATATATTCGTCCGTATTTGCTCAAAAACCTTAAAATTATAAAGCCAAACCATGTCTGGGCAATTGACATTACATACATTCCAATGAGGAAAGGCTTTATGTATTTAACGGCCATAATTGACCTTTATAGCCGCCTTGTTGTCGGGTGGAATGTCTTCAATAGCCTGGATGCAAAAAACTCTCTGAGCGTGCTTGAAGAAGCCGAGGAGAAATATGGGAAACCGGAAATAATAAATTCCGATCAAGGAAGCCAGTTTACCTGCAAAGATTGGATTGATTGGCTTACTGATAATGAGATTACAATCAGCATGGATAGCAAGGGTAGAGCCATCGACAATATTTTTGTTGAACGACTTTGGCGAACTGTAAAAAGAGATCATGTATATTTGTATCCGGCGGACAATGGAAAAGAGCTGTATGATGGGCTGAAGAAATTTTTCCATCATTACAACAATCACAAGTGTCATCAGGGTATTGGTCGGGTTGCTCCGATAAAAAGATATCAACAAGTTGCGTAGTTATGAACAAAGAAAAAAGTAGCAAAAAAGAAAGGGTTGTTAATTTCGAGAATAACTCTCCGAGTTATTTCCCGAAGTTAACAACTGGTTATTATGATTGTTCTTCAACTACATTTTTATATTTTGTGGTCTAAGAAATGGGGAGTAGAATAGTTAATCCTATGGATAGTATCATAAATATTCTGGAACAAACTACATCAAAGAATTCAAAACTAAATCTCGTTTCTGCATACATCGGTACCCGTCATTTTGCAAAGGCAAATCAGACACTCGACAGCCTGGTCAATATTGATGCGGATCTTGTTTCATATTCTGAAAAACAGAGAATGAATATTCTTACAGCGGATTTACCGGGAAAAGAATTGTCATTATTGTCAGACAGTTCAAAGATGCAGGTTCTTCAATCAATAGCCAATGACACGCTGCAATACGGGGCTGTTTATGCTAAAAACACTTTGGAATTACTGAACGATACTTTATTTGCTGAACTTACATTGATTCCAATGCCTGAAACAGATAACCGCACTATGATTGCATATTCATCCGGTAATCAACCGGAAATCGAAAAGGGGCTTATCACATGTTATCCCAACCCGGCAGGAGAAAAATTCATTGCTCATTATGAGGTTGAATCAGTATGCAGTGAAATGTTCCTGGTAATTCACAACGTCATGGGAAAAGAAGTATCGCGAATCAGGGTGAATGAATGTGTGGGTGATTTTGAACTCAATTCGCCTGCCGAATCTGGCACCTACTACGTGTATATTGAATCCTGCGGACAATACATCGCCATTGACAAAATTGTTGTAACCCGATAATCATGAGATTTTTTGCAACATTGATAATTCTATCTTTTGTGTTTGTGCAGAAAATTTCTGCACAAGCACAATCTTTTTACCGGCTTTATCCAGATCTGGATACAAATTATTCATATGGCTGCGCCTTGCATTTTGACAGCACCGGTTATTTTTTGTTATATAGTTCAGAAGATGCTGTTCTTGGGAATCAATATCAGTCTTATATTGCCCGATATAATATAAGCAACACTCTGCAGTGGGTTCATCCATACTATACTGGAGCTGAAGGGAATGGGACCAATAGCGATCTTGTTTTAACATCAGATAGTTGTCTCGCATATTGCGGAGCTATTACATCACAACCACAACATGGTTTTATTGTAAAACTCAATAAGCAAACAGGAGCTGATGTTTTTTTGAAAAGTTGGGGTGATACCTGCCTTTTTTATTTTCGAAATTTGATCGAAACTTCAGATTCAGGCTTTATTGTAATTGGGAGTTCAGATTCATTAAATACAGCAGGGAAATTAGATTTATACATCATGAAAATTGATCAGGTCGGTACTAAACAATGGGATACAATATTACCATTAAACAATTATTCAATTGTCGAAAGTTCGATTATCAGAATAAACAATATCTACTATTTTACAGTAATTAAAAACAGAAATACTGATGTTAGCGACACAAAACTCATAGGAATTAAAGAAGATGGCACAATCGTGCTTAATAAAAATATCGTTCTTGCAACCTATGGAAAATATTTGGGTGGAATTGCAAAAACGAAAGATAACCAGTTGTTGCTGAGTGGTGAGAAATGCGATTATTACTGGCCGTATGGATCAGGAGGAGCAATAAATGATGCACCGTATGGCAGAATGTATGTAGCCAAATACGATACATTGGGAAATAAAATCTGGGATAAAGAGTATTTTCCGTTGAACATTATACAATATTCATCGGAAATTCTTTCCGTGCCGGGTGGTTATATTCTTGGGGGCGGTTGTGGCTGGGGCTGGTATTACAAAGGAGATGGGCTTAATTACAATGAGCCATCCAGTTCATTTCAGGACAATTTCTTCATGAAAATAACCGAAACCGGTGATAGTGTCTGGATGCGAATTTACCGAAATCAGGATGGTGTCTGGGGTTACAATAATGTCTGGGCAAGTCAGGATATCATGGAAAACATGGTTCTTACTCCTGATGGTGGTATTGCCGCAACCGGTTGGCTTTATCCAATATCAGCTATTTCTTGGGAATACAAACAATACGCCTGGGTGCTTAAAACCGACAGCAATGGCTGTGGTAAGCCGGGCTTGCCCTATGGCTTGTGGCGCGAAGAGCTGCCCTACAATGCCGACAGTAGCATTGTGCATCTGACCTGGCAAGATGATGATACCACCAATATCTGGCATCATGTGCAGGGCTCGAAAGACGGGGTCTGGTATTTTTGGGAACTCACACCACGCATGCTTACCACCAATGAATTTTTCGATACCGTTCCGAAATATCACAACTATTGCTATCGCGTTTTTGGGCTCGATACCACCTGGGCGCGCACTTGCGAAAGTGCCGAAATATGCATCACAACAGGTATTGATGAGTATGCTCCTGAAAGTGGCTTGCTGTCCGGATATCCAAACCCTGCCTCTGATGTCATCAACTGTGTGCTGCCGGAAAATGAGGATTATGAGATAGTGGTATATAATGCCGTATCTTCTGTTGTCACATTGAGCGGAGTCGAAATGTTGACAACAGTAGGACCTGTCAGAACACTTAATATCAGCCTTCTTCCTCCGGGCATCTATTTCATCGAAGCGCGCGGGGAAAGGGTTTTACGGGGAAAATTTGTGAAGGAGTAGTCAACAGCAACAAATTCCACTTTCACTCAATCGGAAACGACTGATAGAATTTCAACAGCGAAATGGTTTCGGTCCTCAGTTTTGTTTTGACAAATTTTTTGGTTTCATCATCCATCAGTTCGCCAAGGCCGTTGAGTAAGCCTTTATCACTTTTTTTCTCAAGAAGCTCAATGCATGTCTGAATGTGGTTTTCAAGTGGCACATTCATTCTTGATTCAACAATGGTGCGATTGACCGGCGTGCGTCGGTTCAGAAAAAACCAGCAGTCAAAAATATCGCGGTTGGCTGTGGCAGTGCGGTCGGTCAACGCACAAAGCTTGTGCGCAAACATGTCGGGTTCAGTCATTACTTTCATCCAGACGCCCAAAAAATTTTTTATTTCATACCGATCGCCGAAATTCCGTTTCGATATTTCAACCTTTAGTTTCCTTTCTCCCATGCCGTAATTCAAAACGATGACGGTGCTGAAATGCTTCTTCGCTTCATCGAAAATACCACCGTGCAAAAGGAATAAGGCCCGGAGTTTCTGATATACCAGGTCTTCTTTTGATAAGTCCAGTAAGTTAAAATCAAGATCAACGGAAAACCGCGGCAGGTCATGAAAAAACAGCAATGCCGTTCCCCCTTTAAAACCCAATACAGATGACAATTCTATATCGTTGTAGATGTCTTTCAGAATCTGCATCATGAAAAACTTATGCTTGTTTATATCAATCATTTTTGAATTGTTTTTGAACTTTTTTTATTAATGCTTTTGAATTATAGGCAGGCAGTAAATCCTGTATCAATTGCCTGTCAAGCGGCTTCAGATTATCGAAAAAGTAATCGTCGTTCAGATAAAGCAAATCAAGAAATGCCCGTTCCGGCGTGGCCATGTTAACTCCGTTTTCCAATCTTAAAACGCCCTTTGTGTTGATCAGAGTCTGGTTTTTAATCTTTCTGAATGAATACATCTGACGATCCACTTCAATGGTACGCGAAAGATAACTTACCAGCGTAATCCGGCTGTCGAACTGAAACACAATACCGGCCTTCTGCAAAACATATTCAAGCGAAATGTACGCCGGCGCAAATATGCAACAGGCCAGTTCTTCGCGGTTGTATGGGGGTTGCGAATAAATTCCTTTGCGGAGATTGAGCAATCGTCCTGTCTTTACATAATAGTTCAATCGCTTGCTCAGCGAAACAAAGTTTTGCTCGTTCAGCAACAACGCGGTTTCGGGTAAAGTAAATACCGTTTTTGGATTGCCGTAAAGTGCCGCAATAATGTCCATAATGATGAAATATGAACCAAAGATACGAAATATTCGTATCTTTGGTTCACAAAAAACAACTTTTCACACTTTTTTGGAGATAGCATCGTTTTATACCGCCACCGTTATGCAGCCTAAGCCCTCCGCTAACTGGCAGATTATACCAAAATGAATTATAAACCAGACCGATTCTGCCAGCCACGCATGGTGTCATACTGAACTCGTTTCAGTATCTACCATGTGTGGTTCCTCATCCACCGCCGATCCTGAAATAAATTCAGGATGACACGGTGGATGAAAATTGTGTCTGTTTGAATGAGCTTTTGGGCCACAATATCATTCATTTTGGTATTATTCACCATGCCCAAGTCGCTTCTATTAACAACAAACAAAATCTTTATTCATTATGATTTTTTTGTATTTTTGTGGGAGGAGGATGGGTGAAACGATGAGACGTTGGCGGCAACCCTAAAATTGAAGTGTAACCATCAATTTAATCCAGGAAATGAATATGATAAATCCATACAAGCACTTATTTGAAGAGCTTCAGCCACGAGCCGATAGGAACAAGCTTGAAAGTCCTCTTGAGGAAACATTTATCCATACACTAGAGAAATATCTCTCTACTAAATCAGAAATTTTTCCTCAATATGAAGTTATGACCTTAGCTGGCAAGTTTCGCCTTGACTTTCTTTTGACTATTGAGGATAAAAAAATTGCTTTTGAATGCGACGGTGTCGAGTTTCATGACGAGTGGCGTGACGAATGGAGAGACGCACTCATCTTGGGAAGTGGAGAGATTGATACAATTTATAGGTTTAGGGGAAAAGACCTTCATTCTTTTTTGGAAGACTGTATTTTCCTAATTTATCATTACGACAAAGAACTCTTTAATGACAGGTATCAAATAAATGCACAACAACTAATTTCAGACGAACTAAAAATTAAACTTTTTGACTTTTACAAGAGTGAAAGGAATACGATTGACTATAAATCAAAAAATGAAGAAGGGAAACAAATTGGTTGGTTACAGCTTGTAATGGAAAGAAGAAATAAATATGACAAAGCAGGACATTGGAATGTTCTTTTTAATATTGCAAAAAAAAATCCAGGGTTGAAACTTAAACAACTAATGGAGATTAGAGAGAAAGAAATTGATGATGCATTTAATCATTAACGGCATTATTAAAAAACTCTCTGCAAACTCCCTGCTTTTCGTCTTCGGATAGACAACAGGGTAACCGCTAACAAAGCCTTGCTTTCAGAGGGAATGGTCAGTAAATTGAAACGACAAACAAATTAGTAAGCATCCTGGAAAGCGACAGGATCGTTGGACTTAATCTCCGCCGAAAAGCAAACATAGGGCGTTATAAGCAAGTTTAGCATGACTACAACTGACAATATAAGAGACATTTTTTCAATCCTGCATGACGGAACAATTTCTGCGTGGACAGGAGACAAAGACGTATTAACTTTGACCGTTGACTGCGAGTATTTGGCAGAACGAATAGACAAGTCGTTCGACAGGTTTTATCTGGAGCTATTCAACGTGGACAAATTGGAACTTGACCCCTGGACGAATCCGGTTGACCTTCCATCTGTTATTAAAACTGACTTTGATGGCATTTTTAAAGCGGAACTTGAAATACTTTCAGCGGACATAAAAGATAACACGGTAGTCATTACATGCAATCAACACAATACCGACTTTGACTATCGTGGAGGAAACCTGACAATGAGTTGTCAGTCAATAAAAGTCTTTGACCAGAATAAAAACGAATGGACAATTGACCGGCTCGGAGAAATATGTAAAAAATACTGGGACGAATGGAGCAGGAAATAAAATCCGCCTATATCAAAACATTTGCCTGATGCGGGTTTGCGTATGTTTGGAAAGTTAAGTAAAACAAATTACATTTGTACCGGCAGATGCTGACGTGCTTCTAAAACCCGCACTGGGCAAATGCTCAAACGATCACTTATTTACTAATATGAAAAACAGAATCTGCCTGATTTTTTTATTGAGTCTGCATTTTTCATGTCAGGGACAAATGAATACTATGAATGTACAGGAATTGGAAAACATAATCCGGCCTCTTGTAGAAAAGGTTGTCAAACAGGATTGGAAAAGCGCAAAACTTGATTTTCTATGCGAAGATTCATTTTCCGAATATGGTCTGTACATTACAAATTCTAACGGCGAGGTTTTCGAAGCGTCGTCCAATGAATATACTTTGGGTGTTGATGAAATGAATGTTTTAAATTCATTCATTAAAGAAAACTGTAGTGAGAACAGATGTAACAAGATTATTATCACGCTTACCCCGGATTCATTTAGCTACGAAGTAGTATTTATACAGGAAAAGTATGAACTTTCTGAAAGTATGAAATCTTCTATCGAAAAAGATGATGAGAATACGCTTAAAACAACTGTTAACAAATGCAAATTAGAATCAGGCAGGTATAGAATGATTGAGAATTATCCTGCAATTTCCAATAGGATTAAAAGTTTACCAATTGAACCTTTGGTCACCAGCGAGTTTTACACAAGACTTTACAGCCTGTTTGGTAAGCCAGGTTATATTGATTTTGAAGGATTTACATACATAATACTGGACACGGTTGAGAATAAAACTTTTGAAGCCAGTTTAACTGCTTTTGGAGCAGGTTATTTTTCTGAGGATGACTCTGAAGCTACTCAAAAAATGATTGAACACTTTCATAACATGCTTTATTCCGAGGAACTAAAATTAAAAGAATGCAAAATAAAGTTTGGAAGTGACTACGGTAAGATAATCCTGGGCTTTTCAAAGGGAAAATTTTTCTATAAGGAAGGAAATTCAAAGTTGGAATAATAAAAATGATAACAACGTGACAACTTTGTATATGAGATAATTTAACTCCTGTCTTCTGCAACTCCGCATATACTAACCGTTTTGTGCAATTTAAATGAAACACCGAATTCAAATATTATCAGTTGACAAAATGGACACGTACGAAGGGACTGTTCAATTTATGATTAATGGAAATGACTACAAAGCGTTTTTCTATGGTGAAGAATATGAACCAGGACAAGTTATTGAAGTAGAATTTTACCATTTGGAAACACCGCTTGATTGGAATGTGATTTTCAATGAGAACAAGGATAAAAAACTAAGACTTGAAAAATCAAAAAACTCGGAATGGAGTTACTATGGCTATGGAAAAATTAAATCAATTGCCCCTGTAATTGCCGATTTTGGAGACATTCAATTGGAACTTGGTAATTGGACAAATGACCCCAGAGTAATTGGAGAATTCATTTATTGGACAATTGACCGATTGGATATTAGAAAAATATAAGAATAATTAAAACAACTGAAAAGACGAGTTAACATTAAAAATAGTAGGTTGTGAAGCAATGCTTTTCTGGTTGAAATATGGCGATAGCCATCGCTATCAGGATGACACGTTTGATGATGATAGCGTCTCTTGGTAATAGCTATTGGATCACAATATAATTCGTTTTGGTACTATATTCTTATCCCAATTTGAGCTATTGATTTATTATGGCTTTTTTGGTGCAATCAACATACAAAGTATCATCCTGATTACCGCAGTTTCAGATTATTCGCGGCTGCGCGCCGGATCATCTCATCGTGCGTACGAGGTCGGATTTATGATAATGCACACTTTTGCAGTTTTTCAATGATAAGAGACATTCGCTCTTCCCGCATTAATGGGTGTACATGAACACTTATTATTTCAGGAAAATTTTCATTGCTCAGAATTTTGACAAATTCGTCCTTCAGATATTTTTTAACAGCATCATCAGCATCTGATACTTCTTTGACAATTGTAGTCCGGTTATCAATTATATAAATAATATCTTCGAAATCATGACTGGTCCTGTAATCTGTACCTCTGCTGTGAAATGCTTCAAGTTTAGTAGCGATGAAATAAGGCGCAGAGAGTACATGAATGATTTGGCCGTGGACCTCAATTTTTTGCAACGATTCAAAGCCTGGTTTATACCAGCGGTTGCTATCGCCCAAGGCGCCTGTCTCCGAAGGCATGATGTCAATTTCCATTTGGTTATACAGAAAGCTGCAGAGTGCATGACCTGCCGGATTTGGAGCGAATTTCAGTTCCAGCAATCTTTTGTTGAGGTTTACCCAATCAGTATACGTTGCCAGTTTGATGGTCATGTCAATATCGGATGTAGGCCTGATTTCGTCGGCAGCCGGATCGTCGGTATAGACGCTAATAACAGCGCCTCCTACAAAAACCATTTTTTCGTTTAGTTCATGCAATGCGCTGGCAACTTCGGACACCATTCTCAGATTGATAATTTTATTTTCCATGTAGAATTCTTTTTTCAAGCTCTTTCAATGCCAGTTCTTTCTCGCGGGTACGGCCAACTCTGACGGCATCAACCAACGCCAGTAATTCATAAAGGGCGTTATCATTCAGTGCTGCGTCCGGCACCGACGAATAAAGTGGCGCTATGCTATGTCCTCTTACTTTTCCACTTGCAAAAGGCCACACATATTGTTCATCGCTTAATATTTTATTACTCAGAGGTGGGGCTGAATGAGCAGTAGGTATACCCCTTACAACGGGCCCGGGCTTTTGTGGAAAGACATAACTCAGCCCGTATTTAAGAAAATCGAAAAAAGCGAGTCTCATTACTTTTTTTCCCAACAGCAGGCCGGCATATTGCATTCGAGATGCTGACTGGCTTATTTCCGACTGGCTCATTTTCAGTGAATCAGCCAATGGCTTTTGCTGCCAATGGTCGCTGCCAATGGCGATAATCTTTAGCAGAATGACTACATCCTGCGGCTTCATTTGGTTGTTTGATGACTTCATGTGCGTAATATTGCATATTGCGATATGCAATATTACAACAAATATCATTGATAAACAAATATATTACAAAATATATCGCATATTGCGATATGCAATATTTGAGACTTAAAATTGTCACGGATTGAGTGATTTGCTCATTTCAACTTTTTTGGTGCAATAACATACAAAGCATCATCCCGCTTACCGCAGTATCAGATTATTCGCGGCTGCGCGAATAATCATCTCATCGTGCGTAGCGCAAATAATGGTGTGGCCTTGTTTGACAAGATGTTCAAACAACTCCAGCAGCCGGAGCGTATCGGTCGGATGCAGGCCGCCACTGGGCTCATCAAGCAGGAAAAGTGTTTTTCCTTTGGCGGAGGCAATGCCCTGAATCAGCTTCAGCCGCTGCAATTCGCCGGTGCTGAGCGTGCTCAGATTTTGTCCGGGCGAAATATAGTCAACCCCGCAGCGGGTGCATAAATCAGCAATTGTCAGAAACGATGCGGCTTTTGCTGCTGTTGTGTTTTTTTGTACAAATTCAGCTGCTTCCGAAATACTCATATTCAATACATCAGAAATGGAAAATCCATCCACCACAACATTCAGAATGTCGCTCCGGAAGCGGGCTCCGTTGCAGCTTTCGCAAACGGTTTCGCTGTCGCTGCGAAAATCCATACTGGTTTTTATCACTCCGGTTCCGCCACATTCGGGGCAACGTCCTTCTTTTGAGAACACCGAAAAATGGGTCGTTTTCAAAGGCAGCTTCAGACGTGCAGCTTCCGCGGCAAAAATATTTTTCAGTGTATCATACAGTCCAAGCCATGTGGCCGGAATGCTGGCTGCGCTGCCCGATGGAACATCCTGCTGAATGAAAACAACGGAATCAAAGTTCTCAAAGCCGCTGATGCTGCGGCATTTCACAGGTCGTCCGGCCATGTGCGAATCATACATCACATATTGAAGCAGACTCGTTTTTCCGCTGCCACTGTTGCCGGTAATTACGTTTAATGTCTCGCCGGAAAAATCAGCGTCGATGTTTTTCAGGTTGTTGGCACTGGCGCCTGTCACCTGTAAAGCCGCGCCGGATGTGCTGTGCAGTGGTGTTACTTTTAAATAGGTTTGTTCAATTTCCGAAATATATTCCGTCGAAGAAACTTCTTTCACCAGCCTGCCGCCTTGTTTTCCAGCTCCAGGTCCAAGCACTTTGATGCGATCGGCCAGTTGAATCATTTCGGGATGGTGATCGGTCATGACCAGTGTATTCCCGCGCTGAACAATGTTTTTCAGCAATTGCGAAATGCGCGAACAATCGCTTTTGCTTAATCCGAACGAAGGTTCATCCATCACAATCATGACGCCCGAAAGTTGTGATTGTAATAATGCCGACATGCGCAGCCGCTGAAACTCACCTCCCGAAAGGGTAGCGGTCATGCGGCTCAGCGCAATGTAGCCGATTCCGCTTTCAATCAGATAATTCAATCGTTGCAGAATTTCGGCAACAATATTTTCGCTTCCCGTTCCGGGTTGTATGTGCTGAAACCACGATATGGCCTCGCTGGCGCACAGCTCGGTTGTTTCTCCGATATGTCTGTTGTCAATTCTGTATTGCAAACGTTCGTGATGAATCCGGTAGCCGCCGCACGAAGGACAAATCATGTCGCTCATGACCGGAAGAATCTGCTCTGCGCGATGATCGTTGTGTACACGATGATACTCTTCTTCCACATGTCCGCAGAAGCCCGGCCATTTCGATTTCATTTTATGAACACCGCTCACATTGCCGCGTTTGTAATTCCATTCCACATCGAATGTTTCATCGCCGCAACCATGCATCGCTATGGAACGCGCATCAGCACTGAGTTCGGAATAAGGAACCGAAAAATCGATGCCGTGTTTTTTACCAACGGCGAGCAAAGCGGCCACATATTGTCCGTCGGGTTCTCCATAAAACTTTCCGGGCTTGCTGCCGTCAATCGCGCCTTGTGTCAGCGGTTTCGAAGGATCGCTGACTAATTTTTCCGCGTCGCATTGGGTGATAAATCCAAGTCCGTGACAATCGGGACAGGCGCCTGCTTCGTTGTTGAACGAAAATGCATTGGAATAATGCGGACAAGTTGTTTCTCCGTTTTTCGCAAAACGGCTGTAGAGCAGGCGATACAGATCGTACAATCCAGTGTAGGTGCCCACTGTGGAGCGCGGATTGCCCGATGCGCTTTTTTTCTCCAGCGCGATGGCCGGCATCAGACCTGTGTATTCATCGAGTGCGGCATTGCCTGCTTTTTTAAGCTGCGAGCGGATGCGGAACGAAAGTCCGTCCATCAGCGCATTCTGTGAAGCCGCATATAACGTATCGAAAACCAACGATGACTTCCCACTGCCACTTGGCCCGCAGACAGCGTTTACAACGTTTTCGTGAAATTGTATTTCTGCAATGTCGAGGTTGTTTGTGTGAACCTGTTTCAGTGTAATGTTACTGAAAGTGGATTTCAGATTTTGACTTGAAACCTCTGAAGCCTGCTTTGGTTCAGCAAATTCAGAAAGTGCTTGTGCAGTTTTTGAATTCTTATTTGAAATTAATTCGGCGGGAACGCCCGAAAACACTAAGTTCCCGCCATGTGTGCCGCTGCCTGGTCCGAGTTCGCAAATGTGATCGGCCTGTGCAATCATGCGCAGATCGTGTTCGGCAGCAATAACAGTATGACCTTTTTGAGTGAGTTCGCGCAGCGCCGAAATCAGATTGTTCACATCGTGCGGATGCAGGCCGGTAGCGGGTTCATCGAGCAGAAACAAGACCGATCCGCTTGTGCCGCGGACCAGTTCCGAAGCCAGTTTCACGCGTTGTGCCTCACCACCCGAAAGCGTGGTGGACGACTGTCCGAGCTTGATATAACCCAGTCCTAAATCGAGCATTGGCCTGGTGTATTTTAAAACTTTTGGTTCGGCTGAAAAGAATTCATGTGCTTCGGCCACGGACAATTCAAGCACATCGTGCATGTTTTTTTCACGAATCTGAATGTGCAGCACAGTCTCCGAAAAGCGCATGCCACCACAGGTTTCGCAGGGTATTTCCACGTTACCCAGAAAATGCATACCGATTTGTTTCAGCCCTGCACCCATGCAATCCTCGCACCGGCCGCCGGGTACAGCCAGTGAGAAATGTGTTTTTGTGAGTTTGTTTTCTTTGGCGCCGGCGGTCGATGCAAACAAATCGCGCAATACATCGGACAATCCGGTGTAGGTGGCCGGATTGCTGCGCGGACTGCGGCCGAACGGATCGGCATCGATGTGAATGATTTTGCTGAATCCGGCCTGTGTTGCCTGATCGTGCACCACGCTCAGCAAACTTGTTTTACCGCTCCCCGACACGCCGCAAAGCACATTGAAGGCACTGCGTACAAAGGAAACGGAAATATTTTTCAGGTTGTTTTTATCAGCATGATGTATGTCAAACGATGGATTGGAGAGCTTTTCTGATTTCAGCTCCGGAATATTGTGCAGCCATTTCTGTGTAGGACTGACGGAAATATTCTGCGGAAAATAGTGCGAAGCAATATCCGAAAACAAAACTTCGCCACCGTCATTTCCCGCACCGGGACCTATTTCTATGATGTAATCGGCTGCAGCAATATTTTTTTCATGATGATCGACCACGATGACCGAATTGCCATGATCGACCAGACGACGCAACACTTTCATCATGCTTTGCTGTTCGCTGTCGTGCAGTCCGGCACCGGGCTCGTCAAGAATATACAGAATATTCCGGATGCCCGAAGTGGTGTAAGCCGCCAGCCGCAGACGATTGAGCTCGCCGGTGGACAGGGTGGAGGACTCGCGGTTGAGTTGCAGGTAGCCGGCACCCAGTTCAAGCAGGGTTGTTGTGTTTTTGAGTATCTGCTCCGAAATCTGCATCAATCCTTCGTTTTCAGAGGTCAGTCCCGCAAAGGTCCGATGAATTTCTTCGATGCTCATGCAGTGAAAATCGTCGATGTTTTTGTTGTTCCATTCAAACGACCTGGCTTCGTTGCGCAGGCGAGTGCCACTGCACGACTGGCAGGTGAAGGAGCGTGCGAAGCGCAGGATGTTCGGATTGCGGTCGCGCTTCAGAATTTCTTCCATCATGGGAACAATGCCTTTATAAAATCCTTCCTCGCGCGGTTTAGCGGTGATTCCAGACCACTTCAGGCGCGACTCGAGGGTGTGCTTGCCAAAAAGGATTTTAATCTTCTCAGAGCCGTTTAAAACGATATTTTTCTGAGCGTCGGTCAGGTCCTTCCACGGAATATCGACCGAAAAGCCTTCGGCGACACAGACTTTGTTCAGCTCTTCCATGGTGACCTGCGAATAAATGATGTAGCCATTCGGTGTGGTCAGCACCGATGCGCCTTCGCGCAGGGTTTTGGTGTCATCGCCGATGAGGAGCTTTGGATCAATATGGTCTTCGACGCCCAGGCCCTTGCATTGCGGACATTGTCCTGCAGGGCTGTTGAATGAGAACAGGCTGCGGTTGGCTTCGGTAACGCTGTCGCTGTGCGCATAGCGGGCAAACAGTAAACGCAGCAGGTCCCACAGCCCTGTGATGGTGCCGACTGTCGAGCGTGGACTGGAGGCGTTGCCTTGCTGATTGAGCATCAGCACAGCGGGCAGACCTTCGATCTGATCGGCTTCGGGCCGGCCCAGTTTGATATTCTGATGATAGCTGCCCGGCAGGAAATGTTCGTAAAACAGCCGCTGGCCTTCTTTTCCAATGACATCGTATATCAGCGACGACTTGCCGCTGCCGCTCACACCACACACCACAACCAGCTTCCCGTGCGGGATTTCGAGGCTGATGTTTTTCAGATTATTCGCCCTCGCGTTGCGGATGATGATGGTGTTGTTCATGATGCAAAAATAAGAAAAGCAGTTTTAAGTTATGAGTTATAAGTTATGAGTTAGTGTTTAGAAGCCTTATCAACAGCAGTGATCAGCTGTCAGCGATCAACAATCAGCTTTATTCCGTGGTATCAACGTTTACCCCAAAAATGACTATAGTTGGTTCCTTTGAGGCGATCAGCGTGCTTCGGCAAGCTCAGCAACCAACGCTGATCGAATAATATTAGCCTCGGGTCCCGCCCGCTGTCATCCTGAGTGTTTGAACTGTCAACTTGATAATAGCATTTGGCTTCAAACGTATCGAAGGAGGCAGCGGGATAAACTCCGCCCCAGGTACAAAGGACCACGCGACCTGTCACCACGTAAATCGTGGCAAGCTGTTTTACGCGAAGCACCTTTGAGATGTATCGTCACGTGGCGTCTTGTCCCGTTTCACGTGAGCCGCGAGAGACGCAAAGCACAAAAAAAATTCCAATTAATCACCTCTTACAAAACAATATTTTGTCGCCGCAAGCTTTTGGCTCCTGAGCTGACGTTCGGCGTAATCTGAAAACAAATATTTGTAGGGCGTAGTCTCCAGACTACGCCCAGCATAATTACATAAAAAGACTACGCCGAACATAGCTCAGAAGCCGCGAAACGCCAAAAAATTCAATTAATCACCTCTTACAAACAAAATTTTTCCTTCAAACAACCTGCACCAAATATTGTTTATTCATTTTCATGAATTGAATCATCAATAAATCTAATTGTGAATTCAAATGATTTGAGTTGGCTGTTTTTTCTTATGGATCCATTTACGAACAAGCGAATTTGATTGCTCGCTTTTATAAAGTTAATTGTCTTCTGTGTGATTTTGTTATTGAAATACATATTGTCTGATTCAGATGAAGGTGCATACGTGTACCATTCAATCTGGCTGTCAGCGGTATTCAGATCAATTGTTTTCAATGAATCCACCATGGATCGGCTTACGTAAATCGTATAATAGATGTCGCCTTTATGCATGCTTACTTTAGCTTCATTTCCCAGTAGCATAATGCGGGTGCCGAAAAACGGATCTTCGCTTTTCAAATACAGATAAATGTCATCACGAAGCTGATACGCACGTTTGAGAATGGTTTTGGCGGCGGGCAACTTGTTGCCTTTTGTTTTTTCGTACGACACCAACGAGTCTTTCAGATACCGGAATGTCTCGCCGTCCTTAGTGCTCACCTGCACCAGATAATCGTTGCGGAACCAATACGTGTAGTCTTCTGTTTTCACTTTTACTATGTGGTCGGAAATGGCATTTATAAGTGTGTCCGCTTCTCCCATAAAATTATACGAGGGGGTTTTGACAGTTTTATTGACCACATTTACCCAGTCATCAATATCGCCAGTTCCTTTGAATCCACAGGGCGACCAGCGCAATATTTCATCAGAATATTCATAGCTGATATTTATATTTTGATCTTTTGTCCGGATGGTGTCGGGCAAATTATCCTCATTAAATGTACAACCATATATAATGTCTTCTTCGGAAATTATTTTTTCCAGAATATCATTGTCATTCCATCGGAATGTGTGTGTCCATCGCACTCTCGGAGCATATCTTTCATCATTGAGACCATACAATGTTTCAGAAATTTCCAGGCCATTGTTATCCTTGAAAACGCAGAGCTTTCCTTCCGGCACATCTTTCAGAAACACCTCGGCTTCATTATGCTCATGAATAAAAAATTCATCAGGTAATGTGATGTAATCATACATTGGATCTATTGTGCCCCGAAAGTCTTCCGTTTTTGATGAAATTATTGCAACCGTATTATTTTCTGAATTCAGAAAGTACCTTGTGTATAACTGCCCGCCACTGTAGTCCTGAACGGTCATGTACGGAATTCCGCTTTTGTACAGAATGCGAAAGTTCTGGGTGGTTTTGTTGTTTCCGATCTGATACCGGATGCTTTCCAGCGTGTCGTTCCGATAGCTGAACGCATACCACTCCTCAATATCTTCAAATGTTTTTGAACTGTCCGAAAGGGTGATTATTATTGAATCCAGCAAGCCTTCTGTTGTAAAGCGGAAATACACATTGTCAATCAAATGCTCTTCGGAATTTTGCTTTATGTTAAAGGAACGTCCTTGTACATGAATGGTCTGGATATGTTTTCGTTTGATCAGATCGGTATAAGGACAGGGTGCAAGCCACTTTCTGTTGAAATCAATGATGAAAATTTCTTCATCATAAGAAATGCCTTGGTGAAAATATGGAAACTGAATACGCTGCGGATCAGTCTGTGACCAGCCTTTCAATGATGCTGCCAGCAACAAAGCCGAAATAAATACTGAAACAAATGCGTATTTCATAGAATATTATTTTCGGTCAACGATCAGTCGGAAGCCAATCAGGGTGCGTGTTTCGCCATTGCTGCCGGTTAGTACAATATTGTCGAAGCGCTGGCCACACTGCTTTTAGTTCATCATGTAATTCATTTCTTTCTCTCCAATAGCGGATGTTTTGCATTCCCACGACATGATATCAAACCCGGGGTTATTGGTTGAAAAAGTATATTGTGTCACCGATACGTCGCTGCGATTGGTTTGCAGGCTTTTCAGTTTTTCAAGATCCGCTTCAGCAATGTGTAAAGTATATTGCAGCAAATCGTTTTTAATTCCACGGAACTCCGGCTCTTTGCCCAGCAGTGTTACCCGCACACCAAACAAAGGTTGAATTTTTTTAATTTCGGCATACACCAATTTTAGTTTTTCGTCCGATCGTTTTTGTATGGTTGCTTCTTTTTCCGTAGGACTGGTGCCGGTTTTGGAATAGCTCACCAATGTGTCATTGAGGTAATAGAATGATTCGGATGTATTTTTTGCCAGCAACAGTTCATCGTTCAAAAACCAACAGGTGTCGCTTCCGATCACGGCTTTCAAAATATAATCACGCAGCCGGAAAACCTGCTGCACGTTTTTATTATTTATTGAATCATTATTGTCCGATAAAAATACGAAAATATTTTTTTGAATTTTTAACGAGCAGATAATTAGCAATATAACTTTTATAATTTCTTGGTTTTCAAAAGTAAGCCCCCTTAAAACAAGGCCATTTGTTCT
>Ga0074193_1001956_pt1 | contig 21284 bp, 28 predicted proteins | sample EPASupsiteHSE605_FD_64523 | JGI IMG/M metagenome (GOLD analysis project Ga0074193, IMG submission 64523) | Bioremediated contaminated groundwater from EPA Superfund site, New Mexico - Sample HSE6-05 | ecosystem: Environmental > Aquatic > Deep subsurface > Groundwater > Contaminated ... | reverse complement strand
AATCATTAAATATTAAGTAAGATAAATCGGAAAGAAAGTATCCATTCATTTCCAACATCGAATTGGCATAACTCATGTATAAAGATCTTGATCGTTTGTGCTCGATAGGGGCATGAGAAATACTGATCACCCGACCTTCTTTCGCTGCAACCTTTTCATTCGAGAAGAAACAAGTGACAACCTCTTCTGCTACGTAAATCAGTAATGCTTTGTTTGACAACTTCGATAAAAAATATGAATTAATCAATTCAATAGAATTGATTATGGTGGAGTCTGAAAGTGCTGTTAATATATTTATATTCAATGATTTAAACTCTTTTTTTATAAAACAGAGGATCTCATCGGCTCCTGTATCCGACATGAATATGATCAGATCTATTGCTGTCAGATCATATGGAAGGTGTGGCAACGAATGGATTATCGCATTGTGGTAAGATCGGATGTCTTCTTCCCGAGTCTGCATTTCGTGCTTGATATTGTTTTTCAAGCAATCTTCTCTTCTGTAATATCCGATAGCATTTATATACATCTGCAAATCATTTTTCTAAATGCAAAGAAATAATGATTCAGAGTTAAACTACTGATCTATTTTTCCTTAAAACTATTCCAATTCTCATCAAAATACAATAGGGATTGACATAGAGAATAATAGAAAATCGACAATGTTTAATGTTTATTGAATAGTCTTTATTGTCTTCTAATATTGTAGTGTGTTCATAGCCTAGACTTAAGGTAAATTTTAAATTGTAAGAAAAGTATTTATTGATATAAGCATTGACAATCTTACTTATCCTTATATACAGATTCATGAGGAAGAAATACCGTGTGCCATTTCATTATTAATACTTATGCAAGTCCATCCCGGGAACTTATATGTTACAAATGGAGCTGATTTAGCTCCATAACTTTTAAGTATTCCTGCTCCATAATTATCCAATTCTTTTGTAGTCATACCTATTCTGGCATATTCTCTCATTTGTTTCAATGTGATGGCAACAATGTCACTAATTTCTTGAATACCATTCAAATCTTCATCTGTCTGTACTATCATATCATTTTTAATGCAAAGTTATAACTAAGAAAAATCCGGTCATAGTATAAATTAGACATATCGTAAACTCATTGTCGTTGAACATTATGCATATCTTTGTACCCATTATGCCAATCAACTTTTTAAAAGAAATTATTCAACAGGAAAGAATATCTTCTAATGGAGAATACTGGATCAGGAAATCTCCATCGGAGGTATGTATTGACTATATCGAAGGTTTCTATTTGTTTTATGATATTGATAATAAAACAGATCATTGGATTTTTAATGATGGCTCCCCTTCAATTATGCTATTTCCTGATAGAAACAATAAGGCTCGCATTAATATTGATGGTAAAGAAAACATTGTGAAATCGGGTTGGATTGATGCAGGTGTAATGAAGAAAGTCTATGTGAGATATCTTGAAGACTTAGACTATATTCTGATTATAAGATTTAAACCTGAATATTTTCATAAACTGTTCAACTTACAGCCTTCTTTTTTCAAATGCAGGAATATTGCAACATTTACGGAGATAAATTTTGATAGAGAGTTACTTAATCAAGTATTTGCCACAGATTCCATTGATAACAAGATTACTGTAGTCGAATTATACATAAAGAGCCTAATTACAACAAAGGACAGAATAGGTTTATTAAATTCTGCTGTTGAGCTAATCAATCAAACTAAGGGACAAATCTCCGTAGCTAATGTAATTAAAGAGATTGGGGCCAGTTACAAATGGCTGGAGCGGAATTTCTCCAAGTATATGGGGCTTACTCCTAAAGAATACATACAATTACAACGATTCATCTCAGCATATCTAAACTTACATGCTGAACCAGATGATCTGTTGAATGTAGCAATAGCTAATGGTTACTATGACTACAACCATTTCCTCAAAGAATTTAAAGATTTTACGGGGAAAACTCCAGTCGAATATATTTCAAGAAAAGAAGTACCATTTACAGAAAACTTTAATCAGAAATCTATCTTCACAACTTTATAAGATATTATATTTATTAAATATCTTTAATTCTAAGTGTTTATTAAAATCTCTGGTAACGTAGAAGTTATATTTAAAACTGACAAATCAAATTATCCGTACGACTTGTTATTGCTTGCTGATGAAACCAGAGATGCAATAGATAAGTATCTATTTGATTCTACAGTTTATCTTATAAAATATAATTCCATCGAGATAGGTGTATTCTGTCTATATGAAATCAACCAGGATATAATAGAATTGAAAAATATTGCAATTAGCCAGTCTTGTCGCAATAAGGGATTGGGCAGTTTTGCTATCCAATACATTAAGAATTTATGCAAAGCCCATTACAAAGAGCTAATCGTTGGGACGGGAGATTCCGGAATCCAACAGATCAATTTTTATGAAAAGAATGGGTTTGAGAAATACTCCATCCATAAAAATTTCTTCATAGAAAACTATGCTGATCCTATATTTGAGAATCGAAAGCAGCTCATCGATATGGTAATGTTAAGATGTAGATTGTAGTAGTATATTTCACATTGAATAGGATAATTTAATAAGAAATCTATCTTTGTACTTTTATTTAAAATAAGAAAGCGATGAAAAATCTAGTAGAAAATTTAAGTCAATTGTTTGCTGACTTTTCAAAAGATGCAAACACTCAGGTAGAAAATGGGAATAAAGCAGCCGGACAACGTGCAAGAAAAGTGTCTTTAGAAATAGAAAAAGCTTTAAAAGAATTCCGTAAAGTGTCTATCGAAGAGTCTAAGAAATAAGAAAGAGGAGCTATTGCTCCTCTTCTTCATTTTGTATATATCCCACACGTTTTCGAGGTTTATCATCCTGTTCTCTGGTACTGGCCAACTCTGTCAGAGCCTGATATATCTCATTAAACTGCATATTTGTTTCGAGCATAAATGTTTCTAACTTTTGGTTAAGTTCTGCATAGCCTAAAGCATATTGACGTAGAACAACAAAAGCTCGCATGATTGAAATATTGATTTCAATAGCAATTTTACTTCGTAATACAGATGAAAGCATAGATACTCCCTGCTCAGTGAATGCAAAGATTTTAGTTGCTCCGACATTATAACCGGAGGGTATCACAGATTGTGACACCCCCATGTTTATCAATTTCATAGCTTCTTCCCCTGTCAGCTCAAACATAAAATCGTCAGGAAAACGTTCGATATTTCTTCGTACTGCTTGTTTTAAAGCTCTGGTTTCTACCTGATACAATTCAGCCAAATGAAAATCAATCATCACCCGTATGCCACGAACCTCAAATATTTTATTCTGAATAATTTGCAATTCCATATCAATTCAAAGTTTTAAGTGAGGCTTTTCCTATATTGGCATTGAATATTATGATCATTTCGGATTTAGCCTTTGCTCTACCATATTCACAAAAAGCATTGAGTACCCATTCCTGAAAAGCCTTGGTATATAGAGATTGAATACGAAAACTTAAGAAGATGATAAGCTCCAAATTATAGTAAGTTCGAATATATTCTTCTTTCTCATTTCTAGTATACCTATATTCTTGTGTTACATCCGGTTCTCTTAATAAGCCATCTTTAAATATAGTGTTGAGATGCTTGCTAATTGTCGGGGTATATATCCCGAACAAATCAGCTATTTCATTTACTGTCATCCAAACTGTACCATCTACGATTTTTACTTCAATGTTTGGTTTGCTCGTGTCTATATCTGTGAATTTTATATATCCTGTTTTCATACCTTTTATTTACTATATCTTTTCCGTTTGTATGTTCGAGCCAGGTTATCCATGTATATAACAATTGAAAAGTGGTTCTTCGTCAAATTTGGTGCAGACTATCCTGATTTTGAAAGAACTACCTTTCGTCTTAACAACTCAAATCCCGCCCTGCCATACATTTCTCTTTTCTTGTTTTTTAATCTGTTTACATGACCCTCTACAACTCCATTACTCCAAGGGTATTTAATGGCATTTTTTACTGCTTTTAAATCAAGATTAATGCCATTTATAAAACTTATAATCCTCCGTATTTTGGTCGACTTATACTTCTCGAGCCATTGGTCTAATCTAAGCTCATCTTTACTGTTCAAAACCTCTCTAAAAGTGTTGTATACCTCTCTCATCCTTTTTAATAGCATAGAGGTGTTAATAATTTCCTCTGCCAGTATGTGAGACTTGCTACACTCGCCTGTTTTCTTTGAAACACCCCATTCACTGTTTGTTAAATGAATGGCAAGTCTGTTGGGAGACATTCCGCTAAATCGTGTTGCTTCATAAACTATCGGGGAGGAATTTAATGCTACTGGTAATCTTTTCTTACTCTGATATTCCGGGAAGTGCCTGTTGAACCACTGATAAAAAGATGTTTGATTACCCTTGAATCCCTGTTTTTTCAGAGACACAAATATATTTTTTACATTTAACCCCTGATTACAACACTCTTTAATCAGATCCATAAAATCTCCATAATTATTATAATAGATGGTTGCTCGTGGCAACAACTCTTCCATTTCAAAATAATATCTTACAGTATTACGGTTAATATTTAAAGCCTTGGCAATTGCTCTTTGAGAGTAGTTGTTTTTTTTAAACTCTTGCACCCTGTTAAACAACTCCTGTTTTCTATGGTTAACACTATTGGTGTGTTTCTTATATTGTGAATCGCTTCTATCTTCGTAATCTCCACTACTTAAAGAGTTGTTATTTTCTTTGATTTGATAAAGACTCTTCCTGTGAGCCAACCAACTTTTTTTAATGGCTTTATACTCTATTCGTATCTCATGTGCTATGTGATCTCCCAGGTTTTTTATCAGATGAAACCTGTCAGCTATTTGTGATGCCTTGGATGCCCCAGACTTTATAGCATTAGAGTAGCTACTTGATCTATCTCTGGTTACATACAGTATGGAGTTATGTTCTTTAAGCCAATCAGCAACCTCCTCCTTGTCTCTACTCTTTAGTAGTTCTACAGGACGGTGATTAAGCGCATTTACAATAATAGTACCATACGATTTACCTTTCCTGTATGCCCAGTCATCTATACCTATTGTTGTTAGCTCCTGATAATCGGGCATTTCTATAGACTTAACGATCCTGAGACAGGTAGAACTGCTCTGCTTTACTGAGAAGAGATCGCTTATATACTCACCTTTACGGGAGGAGACCTCAATGAGTAGTCTTTGCAAATAGTGAAATGTACGACCTGTTAGTCGTGAGTATTTCTGAGTTAAGGGCAGATGTTGCTCAGAGAAAACTATTTGACTGCAATTACTATTACGACATCTAAACTTTCTGACTTTCAGTATAATTTTAACAGCTCTGCCGGTTACTGAAAGATCGGTTAATTTGCGCATATAGGATGAGTGAATGCTTTTACTCCTTTTACCGCAACAGGTACATTTTGCAGTCTTGGCTTTAAGAAGGGCAGATAGAAGAATCAAATTATCACTTATAACAGAATCATAGAATACAACACCCGGGATTCCAAAAATAGTTTGAAGGGAGTGTTTGTTTATAGAAACGTTATTATCTTTGATTTGGCTAGTGTACTCAATCATCTTTAAAATATTTAGTATCAGAACTTTAAAGATAATAAAAATGATTTGATTATACTAGCTTTTTGCTATTTAATTACCTATTAATCAGCATAATAAATCTATTTATTTAGCGATTTAAGAACCGTTATTTTGCACCAAAAGTGACGAAGAACCACTTTTCAATTGTTATATACAATTTATTATGCAAACGGAGAATTTTCTTTCCGACTCAAATCTTTAAAAAACAGAAAAACTATAGTACTTCAATTAAATATAAAGCAAAAAAACATTTGTATTGAACAAATGTTCACTATATTTGCAGCGACATCAGACATAAAACAAATGTAATCTTTTCTATATCAATATAATATTATACAATCAATAAAATACAAACTAAATGAAAATCGCAATTACTTCTTCAGGGAACAGTATGGATGCAAGTATTGACAACCGTTTTGGACGCTGTTCTTATTTCGCATTTTATGATACTGAAACATTAGATATAGAATTCATTCCAAATCCAAATAAAGACTGCTCCGATGGAGCCGGACCTGCATCAGTTCAGTTTGTTGCTTCCAACGATGTAGACAAAGTGGTATCGGGTGAATTTGGGATGAAGATTAAATCTCTTTTCGTAAGCCTCGGAATTCAGATGATTGTATTTCCTGATACAACTAAAAAAATAAGTGAGGTTATACAGATGATTGACACCCCAAATAAATAGATAGAAATAGATTCTATAAAAGCCTCATTTAACGACAAAGAAGTATGAAATTATATAAAATGAGATCCAGATTTGCAATTCCATTGGTAAAAGACACTTTATGTCCACACATGGAATATTTTGAGCATTTTGCAATCATTGATGTGGAAAGTAACGCTATTGCAAACGAGAGACTTATAACTTCTCATCCTCTAGACATAGAATTACTCCCGGAATGGCTGGCCGAAAACGGGGTTACGGACATTATTACAAGAGAAATCGGTGACCATCTATTCAAGCTACTGATAAAACAGAACATTAAAATACACATAGGTCCAGAACTAAAAAAGCCAGTCGATCTTGTTATTGACTGGCTTCAAAATTCTCTAATAATAAAAAACAACACATCCGACTACAATAAATAAAGATATGAAACCAGATTACCGCTGTTATTTTTGTGCAACAAAAGTTTTTGGAGAATTAATAGAAAGAATAGACATTCCTTCCGATTTAAAAAGTTCTTTCACACGTGATATGGCTGAATTATACAGCAGCTCGTGGTGTGATTATTCATCTCCGGAATTTTCACGTTCATTGCATTTATTATTAAAACAATATACATCAAATCCGGATCCTTATAAAAAGGAAAAGAAAGAGAGCAATGATTTAATACTGAATATGTATGCCGAACTTAAAAAAAATGTGATTGGTTCATCAAATCCATTTGAAAAAGCATTACGACTTGCAATTAGTGGAAACATTATTGATTATGGAGTTGGCAATACTTTTGACATTGACGGAGCTATGTACAAAGTGCAGAATTCGAATTTTGCCATCGATGATTCAAAAGAATTAAAAGAAAAGATCTCAAAAGCAGAAACTGTTCTTTATTTGGGAGACAATGCAGGAGAAATAGTGTTTGATAAACTTTTTATAGAAACAATTATTCATCCAAACTTATATTATGCAGTTCGGGGAGCTGCAATTATTAATGACGCGACCATTGAAGATGCACATTATATTAATATGAATCAGGTAGCAGACGTTATTTCAAACGGATACGATGCACCCTCCACCGTTCTCGATAAATGTTCTACAGAATTCAAAGAGATATTTGAAAAAGCAGATGTGATAATATCAAAGGGGCAGGGGAATCTGGAAGGATTATTAGATCAAACAGATAAAGAAATATTTTTTCTACTTATGGTTAAATGCCAGGTTATTTCAGAAAAACTAGGTGTAAATAAAGGCGATTTTGTAGTAATGAAAAAAAACGGAAAGAAATGAAAATAGCTATCGCAAGTGGAAAAGGAGGTACAGGTAAAACACTGGTTTCGACCAATCTCTTTTATTCGCTTATGCAGCAAAATTACGAGGTAACATTAGTAGATTGCGATGCAGAAGAACCCAATGCTCTGGCATTCTTCCCGGGTTTCCGGATAAAATCAAGCCAGGTAACTCAGAAAGTGCCCGTCATCGACAAAGATCTATGTAATTATTGCGGTAAGTGTCACGAATACTGTAATTATAATGCCATATTCTTTCTTCGTACAAGAAAAACAATCCATGTTATGGAAGAATTGTGCCACGGTTGTGGTGCCTGTTCTGTAGCCTGCGATCAGGGAGCTATTTCGGAGAAAGATGACGTGTTGGGGACAATCAACACCTACTCCATTTCGAAAAATTCGTCTATTATTGAGGCGCGTATGAAAGTGGGAGTATACTCACCGGTTAGTGTTATTAAGGCAGCAATAAAAACATCTGGAAATAGTCCTCTTGTTATTTTAGATTCACCTCCTGGCACATCCTGCCCCTTTATCCAAACGGTGGTCCAGTCTGATTATGTAATACTGGTAACCGAACCGACTCCTTTTGGTTTAAGTGACCTAAAACAATCAGTAGAAACTCTCAAAACTCTCAAAAAAGCTTATGGGGTTATTATTAATAAAGCTGGTCTTGGAAATAAAGATGTATATGAATACTTGCAAGAAAATAATATACCTCTACTCATGGAAATTCCATTTGATAAAAAAATAGCCACATGTTATTCCATTGGAGAAATATATGCCAGCAACAAGGAAAAATGGCAAGAAGAGTTAACAGAAATGATAAAAACAATAATTAGCAATAATGGAAATAGCAATAATTAGTGGTAAAGGGGGAACGGGAAAAAGTAGTATAAGTGCTGCATTCGCAACCTTAAAAGACAAAGTTGTTGTTGCAGACTGCGACGTTGACGCTGCAAATCTTTATATCTTGTTTAATCCCTCTTTGGAAGAAACAGAAATATTTGTATCTGGACAAAAAGCAATCATTGATAAATCTAAATGCACTAATTGTGGATATTGCATCGATTTTTGCCGTTTTGAGGCCATATCTTATGTTGATAACAATGTCCAAATATCTGAAAGCCTATGCGATGGATGTAAACTTTGCTCTCGTATTTGTCCTTCCGAAGCCATCATTATAGCAAATGAAGATAAAAGCCGGATGTATAGCGGAGGTTATCGAAACGGAAGAATGGTTTACGGACGATTGGCACCAGGAGAAGAAAATTCAGGTAAACTTGTGAATCTGGTCCGTCGGAAAGCAAAAAAAGAGGCTGAAAACAATCAGCTGAAAACTATCATTATTGACGGTCCTCCAGGTATTGGGTGTGCGGTTATCTCGACAATAACAGGAGTAGACCATGTAGTCATTGTAACAGAACCAACTCTTTCTGGACTTCATGATTTAAAGCGGACAATGGAAATTACTTCTAAATTTCATCTTAAAACCTGGATTATTATAAACAAATACGATTTAAATCTGAAGTTGTCGGAAGAAATAAATCTATATTGCTATAAATCGGGAGTAGAAGTATTAGCCGAACTTCCTTTTGATCCTCAGATTGTTGAAGCAATGGTACAATGCAAAAGCATTATAGAATGGAAACCGGAATCTCCAGTTTCTAAAAAAATTGAATACGCTTATAATTACATAATTCATGGGAACAACTAATGGATTTATTCACTTATACACAGGAAATGGAAAAGGAAAGACAACAGCGGCCATAGGGTTGGCCATCAGAGCTGTTGGAGCTGGTAAAAAGGTATTTATTGGGCAATTCGTGAAAGGCATGCAATATTCTGAACTAGTTACATTTGCTCGTTTGCCTGAAATAAATGTCAGACAATACGGCAGGGATTGCTTTATAGAAAATAATCCCACAGATAAAGACATTGAAGCTGCCCATAAAGGGTTAAAAGAAGTTGAAAGCATAATAGCTAATAATAAATATGATGTAATTATTCTGGACGAAATTTGTATTGCCTTGTACTACAACTTGTTCACTATAGAAGATTTCGCTGCTGTTTTGTCGAGAAAAAATGAAAATACGGAGATTGTACTTACAGGTAGATACGCTCATCCATTTTTATATGAAATAGCAGACTTAATAACTGAAATGAAAGAAGTTAAACATTACTTCAACAGAGGTGTACAGGCAAGAAAAGGAATAGAATATTAATAAAATAAAAAGATACAATCATGTTTGGATTTAATTTTAGGAATCATTTTCCGGGAAAAGGACGTAGAAAAAGACAAAATAAATGGACAGAGAGGCCTGAAGACCTTTCTACAAACAAAAACAATCAAAGCGATAAGGAAATTCAAACTCAAAAAGTTATATCAGGAGACAACTCTTCAGTCGTATGTGTATGCCCCCGCTGTGGTTATATAGCACCTCACGAAAGGGGAATTCCTTGCAGATCAAACTATTGCCCCACTTGTGATGTTCTACTGGAACGTCGCAGAAAAGATGAAATAACGGGATATGAATCTATTCCAGATAAAAAACCAGTAAGAAAAGTCCCTTTTGTTAATATAACCTTATGTACTGGTTGCGGAGAATGTTTGAATGTCTGCCCGGCTAATGCCATAGTAATCACAAATGGCAAAGCTCGCATCATAGAAGAAGCCTGCAAAAAATGCAGGAAATGCGTATTAGTATGTCCTTCTAAGGCCATTAGCTAAGTTATAACGAATTAAATTATTAAAAAGATATTATGATAACTTTTGGTCCTATTCCATCTCGTAGATTAGGTAAAAGCCTTGGAATAAATAATATCCCTTCGCAGAAAATATGCTCCTATTCTTGCGTTTATTGTCAGGTTGGTATAACAAAAAAATACAGTACAACCCGGGCATCCTATTACAAACCTTCTGTCATATTTGATGAAGTCAAAAAGCATCTATGTCATATAAAAGAGAATGACATCCCCAATTATTTAACTTTTGTTTCCAATGGAGAACCAACACTGGATATAAGTATAGGCGAATCTATTGATAAATTGAAGTCAATAGGAATCCCAATAGCCGTTATTACGAATGCATCATTACTCAGTATTCCTGAAGTTAGAGATGATTTAAATAAGGCTGATTGGGTTTCGGTGAAAGTTGATAGTGGTAATGAGAATGTATGGAAAGAGATAAACCGACCTCACGCTGATCTAAATTTCAATGAATACAAAAACGGGTTAAGACTGTTTGCAAAGGAATTTAAAGGTAAACTTAACACTGAAACCATGCTTGTAAAAGGAATAAACGATCATATAGAACAATTGCAGGAAACTGCCCAACTCATAAAAGAGATTAAACCAGCTGTATCATACATCTCCATTCCAACAAGACCCCCCGCATTAAAGTGGGTAAACAAACCGAATGAAAAGAGCATCAATGAAGCCTATCACATCTTTGCCGACAACCAATTGAATCCGGAAATGATACTTGGTTTCGAAGGTACAAATACTGGATTTACAGGAAATGCAATTGAAGATATTATTAATATATGTAGTGTCCATCCCATAAGAGAAGACACTATGAAAGAATTATTGAGAAAAAATCAAGCCGATCCAACTATCTTGGATACGCTGGTAACCAATAAGTATATTCAGAAAGTTGAATATAAATCAAACATTTTTTATATCCGAAAATTTCTTATTTAACGTTATCATGACATCAAGAATACTCATATATGGTTCTCCCGTTTTAAGAAAACACGCGGAACCTATTTCCAGCAATACAGAATTGCAGCACACGGTAGATCAGCTATTTTCCATCCTTGAAAAAGAAGAGGGAATTGGCTTGGCTGCACCGCAAATTGGTCTGTCAAAACGAATATTTATTATCGACACAACTCCCCTAAAAATAGACGATCCGAGTGTCGAAATCATTCGAAAAGTTTTTATTAATCCTGTTATAAAAGAATACAGTCCGGAGAAAACAGACTTCAACGAGGGTTGCCTAAGTATACCAGGAATTTATGAAACTGTTGAACGTCCGGAACGCATTAAGGTATCCTATCAGGACATAAATCTGGAATTGGTAGAGAAAGAATTGACAGGTATTGAGGCTCGTATATTTCAGCACGAATTCGATCATCTTGAAGGAATCCTATTCACAGACAGATTATCGCCAATGCGAAAAATGCTCATCAACGGGAAGTTAAAAAAACTTCAAAAACATAGAAGATAAAATAAGAATAACACTATAAAGAAGCAAAACAATGGAAAGAAAAATAAAAAGAGACGTAATTGAAAAGACGCAACTGACTAACATTAAAAATATTATTATTGTAGCTTCGGGCAAAGGTGGTGTAGGTAAATCAACGGTAGCGTCTGGTATGGCAGTAAACATGGCGTTGGAAGGATATTCCGTAGGGTTACTTGACGCCGATATTTACGGGCCATCTATACCTACCCTTTTTAATATACAAGACCAACATCCGGTTATACACGAAAACCAGGAAAAAAACAAAATAGAACCTATATTCAAATATGGTGTGAAAGTAATGTCTATAGGTTTCTTTATTGATCCCAAACAAGCCATCTTATGGAGAGGTCCACTTGCTTCCAACGGACTTAAACAGTTGATAAATGACACAAATTGGGGTGATCTGGATTATCTGATAATTGACACTCCTCCTGGTACTGGCGACATTCATATTACTTTACTTCAACAATATGAAATAAATGGAGCAATTGTTGTTACAACTCCTCAGGTATTAGCTATGAGTGATGTTAAAAAGGCAATAGACATGTATTTGGATGAGCATGTTGGAATACCTGTTTACGGAGTTGTAGAAAATATGTCATGGTTCTCGCCATCAAAACATCCGGACGAGCAATATTATTTGTTTGGAAAAGGAGGTGGCAAAGAATTAGCTAAAGCATTTAATTTGCCTTTGTTAGCTCAAATTCCAATAAATGAAACTATTTGTCAAAGTTGTGATGAAGGTAAACTTGGCGAGTTGTTCAATGATACAGCCACTCAAAAAGGGTTTGAAAATCTAACGGATGGAATCATCAAACACAATAAAAACTGAACTTTAAATAAATAAATAATGATTGATCACAGCTACTCATTCCGGGTAATCTATCCGGAGACCGACCAGATGGGAACAGTCCATCACTCAAATTATGCCAAATATTATGAAACAGCTCGCTGGGAGCTGTTTCGGAGTATAGGAATTCCTTATATCGAGGTAGAGAAAGCAGGATATATGTTGCCCGTTACCCGAATGAATTTTCGTTTCATCAAAACAACCCATTACGATGAAATACTTACTGTAATAACCACTTTGAAAGAAGTTAAAGGTGTACGCATTTGGTTTACCTACAAACTATACAATTCAAACAATGAGCTTATCAATACAGCAGAGACCGAACTGGCTTTTGTAGGAAAAGATAATTGGAAACCGTGCTCTCCACCAGATTTTGTAGTTCAAGCGATCGAAAAATATACTAGTCAGCAATATTAAAAGAAAAAAATAGTAATCGTCTTAATAAATTCAAAACAAAACGAACATATGATCTGTTTAATTTAAACATATGTTCGTTTTAAACTTGCAAATACGGCTTAATATAGTAAAACAACATGCTACATAGACAATCTATATTGCTATTAAAATTTATTAAGGAGGATATTATATGGGATGTGACACAGGATTAAAACCAAGAAAAAAGATTCAGACTAGTAGTAATGAAAATGTAAATTATCAAAAAGAAGAAAAAACTATGAGCTCAACAATGGTAAGACGCGAAATGCCAGCATTTACAATGGATGCTTTTGACGCAAAAACCGGACACTTTAAAAAGGTCTCTAGTGATGATTATAAAGGCAAATGGGCTGTGGTATGTTTTTATCCGGCTGACTTTACTTTTGTTTGTCCAACTGAAATTGCTGCGATGAACGCAAAATACGATGATTTTCAGAAATTAAACACTGAAATCCTTGCTGTATCAGTAGACTCTAAATTCTCACATAAACGATTTGTTGAAACTGAACCTCTTTTAAAAGGATTGCAGCTTACAATTGGAGCAGATACAAACCAAGAAGTGAGCCGGGCTTTTGGGGTTTTAGTTGAAGAAGAAGGAGTTGCTTTGCGTGGACGTTTCCTGTTTAATCCAGATGGTATTTGTGTAGCACAAGAGGTACAAGCCGACTCTGTTGGCCGTAACGTGAACGAATTTCTTCGTCAGGTTGAAGCATGGCAACATGCGACTAAAACCGGAGAAGTTTGCCCAGCTGGCTGGAGACCAGGCAAGAAAACGTTACCGGTAAATACGGATGCAGAAAAAATGGCTGGTCATGTAGGAGACTATATCACTATTGAAGAGATTATGAGTTAATATTTATTCGTGATAAAAAAAAGAGGCTGAAATCGGATTGTGATTTCAGCCTCTTTTTTTATCACGCAGCTATCTGATTATTATCTTCCTCCGCGATAGCCTTTGCCAACCTGGCCCTCACCATTCGCACTGCCCGGAGCTTCGCCATAGGTGGTTTGTACACATTCACCATAACGATTCACCTCTCCTTTGGGTCCATCAGAAAGGCCATTCTGTGTCTGAGCCCGTTTACGGGTGTTGGTCATTAATCCATTCTGTCCATGTACCTGATATTGATTGCCCATGGCAAAAGGCGCTGTTATAATGGAATTATAAAGTTCCGCACTCAGAACAACTGGCTCATAAATGACCTGCATGCTGGCAAGCTGACGAACATAAGCTTTCAGGTGATTTTTTGAAGCGGCAAGAAGATGAGTAACCAATAATTCAAGATTATCATTGTCAACATCTACTAAAACAGTACTCAACGCGCTAATACTTTCTTCTTCCAGGAATGCTGTTACCTTATATGCCTCAATTAAAGAAGTTCCTCTGGCAATCAACTCATTGTAAGTTGCCTGGCGGGTTGAATCGGCAAATACCCCCGCAGCATCCAAAGTCGGATAAGTAATTTCATAGTAACTCAGCACCTTTTCAATAGCAGCAATATGATTGGATTCTGCCTGAGAAATTCTTTCAAAGGGCTTCGATTCCGGGAAAAGAGAGGCAAAAGCAGTGGTTACATCTCTCGCTAACTTTTCGTCTTCACGAAGAGCATAGAGGAATTCAATTTCATCTGCCGTTAAAGGATTCGTTGCCGCCATTACTGGAATGATATTGGCAGTTGTCAAGGTGGTAATGCCTTCTGAGTTAGCATTTAATACCACCAGCGATTTTGTCGCCAATTCTTCATTTACCGGATCATTCTCATTATCACATGCCGTAAAAGGAAGAGTCAGCATGCACAGCAAAACTGCAGCTAATAATTTTTTTGTTTTCATGACAAGTACTTTTTATTTGTTGGTTACTATATATTCTCTTTTAGAAGAGTCTCCGATATGTAACCGCACAAACAGGCAAATACCCTACCACTTTTTTCAAAATCTTATTTCAACGAACAAAACAGGCGTAAAAGGAGTCGCTTTAGTGTAGATATTCGTAATATCCGTATCCTCCTCAACTTGATAGGAGTATTTGATGTTACGGGTATTAAACAGATTCAGGAAAGATAAGCCGGTCTGCAATCGCGTCTTCTTAATGTTAAATCGATAGTTTACAGCCAAGTCGAGTCTGCTGTAGAGAGTGTCCACTAACGTAGAAGCTCTACTCGAAACAAGTCCTTGTCCTTTACCCTGAACCCGCCCCTGACCACCGGTAATAAGCAAGTCGTATCCGGTACCATACACATAGGAACCCGATAAACGAAACGGACCTACGGCAAAAATAACACCCGATTTTATTTCATGGGCCACCACCGATTCCGGATAATTGCTGCAAACTACCGAATAAGATCCAAATACCTTGTGTCGTCCAAACTCCTTTTTCAGGAAAAGATCTGCACCGTAAGTCGTACGTTCGGTTAACAGCAATGGGTAGGACTGGGTGATACTCAATACATCGCTATGTTTCGAGTACCCTTCCAAACTAACCAGCAAACCGTTATTGCTATAGGACACTCCGGCAACCGAATGCATAGACAACAGGGCAAGTTCGGCAGGAAACACTTTCCACACATACTGATAATTACCAGCCTCATTTTGGTATACACCCCGACCATAGAATTGATTATAAAGGCCCCATGAAGCCGTTGCTGCAAAGGAAGGTGATAAGGCATACCGGGCCGACAGACGAGGTTGTATGTATAAATTGGCAACATCCGGATAATCTACCCGAATCCCGGCAGTGAGATCCAATTTATTAAAACGAATATTGTCTGTAACAAAAAGAGCCGGTTTATGTAATCCGTTGTTAGACTGTCCTAATCCCGCCTGATAATACATCCATTCGGCACCTATTAGAATTTGCTGACGGTAGACTGCAAACTGGTGACTCAATGTTAAACCGCTTTCCTGAATGTGATTGCCAGTATGAGATAATTCCAAGGGAGTAAAAGGTCGCCCATTTACCCTTGTCACCTGATCTGACTCACTGTTTAGCCGGGAATATGTAAAAAGAAAACGGGAACTGGATCCACTACTCCAAACCCTGTTATAAGAAGCTGCCCCCGCATACTGCCGACTATTTTCTTCGGCATTTAATGCAAAGGAATCCTCCCTCAGCACATCGAATTTAAAACGGTCGCCCGCTGTATATAAACTTAAATAATAACTGTCATTTTCAGAAAAACGGCCTGTAAACTTCACATTTACATCACCGAACTTATAGGCTGGCTTAATATATAGATCTGTTAGTCTTTGTCCGTTCCCCCCATTGCCGGAACCAGAGCCACCACCGCCAAATCCCCCACTACCGGGACCACCGCTTCCTTCAGCTTTGGTTTCGACTTGTAAACCCTTTGTTTGAGACGAAAAGGCTACCTCTTCGGGATCATACAAATTGTAATAGGTTTGTCGAAGTGCCACGGTTATTTCAGAACGCCGTGTAATGGGTACCGACCCAAAAATGTTTGCAGTCAGATTGCTCACAGCAACTTTGAATACAGGAGACTTCGTTTGTCCGCTTACCCCGGTTATTTCGGCAACAGCCCCAGAGTGATTTCCCCACGAAACATCATAACCACCCTTCATCAAACGGATGTCTTTCACCATAAATGGATTAACAGAGCTGATATTATCATTAAAGTTTTTCAAACCAAAGATCGTAAACCCATCATATACTATTCCGCTTTCACTAATACCACTATCCCAAACAATCAGATCGTCGGAAGGTTCTCCGGATACACGTACACCGGGCATAAGGCGCAGAAGACTAAACACGGAGTTATCACTTCCTCCGGGCAGAGAACCCGCCATTTGCTGATTAAGCCGCATCTCACCGGAAGTTTTTCCCATTTGCATCATCATCGCTTCCGAAGCAGTTGTAATAATTATCTCATTTAGAGCAATGGAACGTGGCCGAAGAGTAAGAGTATGCTTCCCGGGGGCAAGCAGAGTATCTTTCGATTCGTAACCAATGTAGTGAACCTGATACCGACGAGGTAGCAAACTCTTCTCCTTGCTTTGAAAAATACCTGAAGGTCCGGAGGATGCCATGCCATTCGCTGTAACAATATGGGCGTAAGGCAATGGCTCGCCTGTCTCTGTATCGGTAATATTTATCACTAAAGGATAAGTGACAGGAGAAACGACTAGAGGAATCGACTCCGCAGGAATCGGAGTAATCACGTATACACCACCAATTTGTTCGCAGGCAAAAGGTTTATCTTTCAATAAATATTGAATCGCTTCAAGTGGAGAAGAAAATGTTTTCGAAACTGTAACTCTATATGCCGACAGCGCACGACTGTTGAACGACAAGCGAACCGGCAGGCTGTTTAACACCTGATCCAGCGACTGTCCGGAAGCTTCTATTCGCAATTGCTGTGAAAAGGCAACAATTGCAACGAGCCAAAAGAAAACAATAAATGCAATCCTTTTAATCAATTATTTGATTTTAAATTTTATTCCAAAAGGTTTTCCTACAATCTCTAACACCTGTTCCGGATCCTCCAATTTAGAGAAATTACCTGTATAGGAATAATCCATATTTTCGGGAACAAGTATGTCGATATTATATTGACGTTCAATTTCTTCAATTACCTGATTAAGAGGCGTGGAAAGAAAGACAAATTCATGTTCAGTCCAACAGATAATCTGACTGGCATCGGCCAGATTGTTTGTTGCCATGCTCCCTTTCGAAACTGACGCCTGCATACCTGGTTCCAGAATAGCAGTCTGTCCATTACTGTTAACCTGTACTTTTCCAGTGATACATGTTGTTCGATAAATTCCGGACCGGTCAAATACATTAAAAGAAGTTCCAAGAACACGAACCATTGCACTGGCAGAATGTACATCAAACTTTTTTCCGGGCTTTACTTCAAAAAAAGCCTCTCCCTGTAAAGTGACACTTCTTGATACATACCACCATGCCGGTTTATAGGTTAGTTTGGTATCTGCATTCAGCGTTACCCTTGAACCATCAGGTAAGGTAATCATACGATGCATTCCCTTAGGAACCACTTCGACCCGGGTATTAAGAAAAGCCATCGAAGAAAACAATACTGCTACAAAAATGAAAGCTGCCAGGGAATAGTAGAAAGCCGGCCTTGACAGATGGAAAAACGGTGTTCTTCCGGGGCTTACTTCTTCCAATCCGGAGAACCGTTCGTTCCAGATTTCCTCTTTGCTTCTGGACCATTGGGGATTGATTTTAATATTGTCGATCTTCATTACCTACGTATTTATAGAAGTTTTGTTCTAAGGACCCGAAGTGTTTCTGTAATTCGCTTTTCAACCGCCTTTACGCTTATTTGAAGTCTTTCGGCAATTTCCTGATACTTCAGCTCGTCGTTCCTGCTCATCAGAAAAGCTGTTCGCTGCGACTCAGTAAGATGTTTCAAAGCCTTTTCATACTGTTGTTTCAACTCTTCAAACTGTAATTCATCCTGAGGCGAAAGACATTCGGATTCTATCCTCATGTTTTGGACAAAGCCAGCGTGTACAGATCTTTTCCTATAGTCGCTCACCACACAGTCGCCCGCCATCTTATAAAGCAGCGGCTTTATGTAATCCTTTTCTAGTTGCAATCGTTTTTCCCACACCCGCATAAACACCTCCTGTGCCAGGTCGGATGCTGTTTCTTCATCTCCGCACCGGTAATAAATATAACGACGAAGCTCGTCGAAGTGCTTATCAAATATGACTTTAAATTCTGTTTTATCCAGCACGGTATTTACAGCTTTTATTATACACCGTTTATTAAGGCAGATACCCTACCATTTATTCCTCCTTTATTATATAAACAAAACAGAACAAGACAATGGGCGGTTATAAACGATACTTTATACAAAAAAAGGGCGCTAACCAATCATTAGCACCCTCATAAACTAAACACAAATCCCTTTACTTCCTATTTTCACGGTAATCACATATGCCATTTTTGTTGACATCTTTATAATTACCTCCCTGACCTTTACCGGAGCCATCTCTTCTTCCCTGAGCAAGTGCTTTGCCATTCCCCTTTTGTCGACCGGCACCATTACGAAGCCCATTAACTCGTCCGGAACCATCACAAACACCTCTCGCATTAACCCTTTTACAGGTTTTATTTTCAAAATTGTCGCACAAATTGTTTTTGTTTACATCCACGTAACAACCTCTGCGGTTCTCATTCTGATTCTTTGGTTGATTCGTCGGTGTATTTTGCGCGGACGCCATGCTGCCAGCGGCCATAAAAGCTACAAGGGCAATAAATACTTTTGCTTTCATACGTTTTTTATTTACAATATTACTAATTCACTATTATCTGAGTAATGCGCATTACTTTACTAATCATTTACGGAATCTTTATTATTAAAGTTCCGGCCATTGACATGGCCTTTGCCTTGACCATAAGTAGCCCCTTTACCACCACCTCTTCGGTTTCCAAGTGATTCATTCCGGAACAGCGGCTTAAATACTGACCCTAACCTTGCTTGTTGTTCGGGAGAACAAACTGCCTTTATTTGTTGGTAAAACCGGATCGTTTCTCTTTTCAATGCGGTATGCTGAGCTCCAATCTGCAAAGACAACGAATCCAATATCAAAGAATCTGGTTTTACATGTTGTAACTCGTCAAACATCTTATTTTTTAGTGAGTCGATCCGATAGATAATCGTATGCGACCGGGGTTGAAACCTTCTGTTTGCTTCACGGAAAACCTTCATCTGCTCTTCGTCGAAATCAAGCGTATTTCTAAAATGACGCCCGGTAAACCGGCTTCCTTCCGAAACAACCACCAAACTATCCTGGTCCCTCACCTCTTCACTATTTCTCCAGACGATCGTTCCAATAGTACTCATGTTCAGTACTACCAATAGAATCACGGACCATGTGAGTATTTTTGTTTTATTCATCACTTTCCAGATTAAAGTAAGCAAATCCTTCTATATCGCTATCATCTATACTTAAGCCGGCATATGTTTCACTAACGGGGGAATATACTTTCCCAAGACCAATCCCCAGCAACACTGCGAAAAGAATGCTGGCTGCAAGAAACGCTGATTGCCAGCGCGGCGCCATTCTCTGACCGGGAGTTTCAATTCGGGTCATAATACGCGTGGCTAACCACGGATTAGGATTAATTTTCTTTTCCCTTAGAATATATTCCTGTATGTCTTTTTCTATGTTCATCGTTGCTAAGCTTTTATATTACATTAGACAATAATTCATTTAGTTTCCTACGCTATGAGCCAATTTTTTTCGAAGATTTGTTTTTGCCCGCTGAAGCAGTTGCTCTACAGCTCCCTCCGTACGTTGCATAATAACGGCAATCTCTTTCTGTGAAAGTTCGTCGTACGCACTAAGTACAAAAACTGTCCGCTGGTTAACAGGTAGTGAGTCTATAGCCCTTCGTATAGCTACCTCCTGTTCGGTTTCCTCCATTTGCTGCTGCGAATCTTTAGCGGTGCTTTCTGAATTAAAAAGCTTGTTCATCCACTCTTCTGCCAGTTCAAGAAAAATATTTCGCTTCTTTTTTTCTACGTGATTGATGCAGCTATTAATAGTAATGCGATATAACCAGGTAGAAAAAACGGCATCGCCTTTAAAAGTAGACAACGACTCCCATGCCTTCACAAAGATATCCTGCGTAAGATCTTCTGCATCCTCCTTGCTGTGAACAAAACCCATAGCCGTAGTAAACACCATGGATTGGTATTTTTCTACAAGCAATCTGAACAACGATTGATTGCCAAGCAGAATCTCGTCTATAACTTGTTGATCGGACATTTTATATCTTTTATTTTAAGTTAGACAGGTTTTGTCCTTATTTCCTACGCTCCTAAAGATATTAATTTTTCAAAAACAGCGGGTAAGTATTATGTTCATAAATTAATTATCTATATTTGGGAACAGCAACACATGCTTTTACATAGTAACTATACAAACAGATAAGATATGAAACTAGGGATTATTCTGGAAACAAAAGAAGCCGAAAAGGCTTGGAACGCATTCCGATTTGCTGTAACAGCTCAAAAGAAGGGCAATGAAGTGAAAGTATTTTTAATGGGCGAAGCGGTAGAATGCGAAAGTATCACAGAGGGAAAGTACAATGTGAACGAACAACTAAATAAGTTCGTTGAAGTAAACGGACATATTCTTGCATGTGGCACCTGCCTGAAGTCGAGACACCTTGAAAGTACCGAGGCATGCCCTATGTCCACCAGGCTTCAT
>Ga0074193_1001955_pt1 | contig 21287 bp, 21 predicted proteins | sample EPASupsiteHSE605_FD_64523 | JGI IMG/M metagenome (GOLD analysis project Ga0074193, IMG submission 64523) | Bioremediated contaminated groundwater from EPA Superfund site, New Mexico - Sample HSE6-05 | ecosystem: Environmental > Aquatic > Deep subsurface > Groundwater > Contaminated ... | reverse complement strand
TTGTTCAATCATAGTATCCACCTACTAAAATTTGATACTATAATTATATAGCAAAGAAGGTATAGTTCCCACAAATAACGTGAGAATATACCTTCTTTACTTAAAGGGACTTTTTCAGTGCCCTCAATTTCTTCAACCTGCCCTTTCTTGATCCTATGCATTATTTCAATACCGCAAATTGTTTTTTCAGCAATTTCATCACTATAAAATTCTAGCATCATATTGTTATGTTAATAATAAAATTCCACAGCTGCTACGTATAGTTACTTTAGCTACTGATGTCCCATATGTTGCATCTGCCCGCTACTGACATTGGCATTCCACCCCATAATCGTTGGATCAACCATGCCAAAAACCATGGCAACGTGAGCCACAACGAGAAAGACAGTTAAGAGAATAAAATGAAGCTTCATCTTCTCATCCGCTGATTTCCCTTTGCCGATTACACCAAGTTCCAGTAAGGCAATACTAAATAGAGGAATAACACCGCTCAGGTATGACCCCACTGCTAGTATATCCGCAATTCCGCGCCACTGGATAGTAGGAATAACTGTAGTCATTAAATTGAGGAAAACACCTAAGAAATAAAAACCTAGAACAATCCCAATCCACTTATTCCAATTTTTCCAACCACCAGCATTAGAACCACGAAGAAATACAGTAAAAAATTCCGTTGCAACAAGCGCTTCCGCTAAAGCCACCGGAATGACCATGTATATAATAAGATTCCATGGTTGGTTAACTGCCAGTAGTTCCATATAATGTGTCATTATCATACGTCTAAACACCATCCTTCAATAAGATTATGTTTAGATTATATACATTAAATATGAAGAACTTATGAATAACTTATGAATAACTTATGTTTTTTTAAAAAAAATGTACCCTTAATTACGCAGTTGCCTACTATCTTAAAGTACTATCATGCAATCTAAAAGTACTACCTTTCTAGCTATAGATGTTATTTTCTACTACCGGGCTTACGCAACTAAGTAAGTGCCGCCTGCTTACATAATTTAAAAGACTGAAGAAATGATATATGTCATTTCTTCAGCCTTCAGATTCCACTGACCAGCTAGTCTACATTATTTTCTTTTTTGTTTTTTCTAGACTCATATTGCATTCCCATTCCTTAATGCAGCATCCAAATCAGCAATCAAATCTTCAACATTTTCTAACCCTATGGAAAAACGCAATAAATTATCAGGTGTTTTACTATTGGGCCCTTCAATCGATGCTCTATGCTCAATCAAACTTTCCACACCACCTAAGCTAGTAGCTCGCCGAATAATCTGTAAGCGCCCTGTGAATGCTAAAGCATTTTCTTTGCTACCTTTGATCTGAAATGATAACATACCACCAAATTGACTCATCTGCTTTACTGCAATATCATATCCTGGGTGATCACTCAGTCCTGGATAATATACTCTCTCTACGTTCGGATGTTTTTGCAGAAATTTAGCAATCGTAAAAGCACTTTCCGAATGATTTTTTATTCGACAATTTAAAGTCTGAATACCTCTAAGCACTAACCAACAATCAAACGGCGCCGGAACTGCTCCACCAATTTGTTGTAACATGCGAATGCGCTCAAAAAAAGCATCTTTTACTTTACAAACGACTGCACCACCTAACACATCACTATGTCCACCAAAATATTTAGTAGTGGAATGAACCACAATATCGGCTCCCAAATCTAATGGTCGTTGCAAAATTGGTGTTGCCCACGTATTATCACAAACACATATTGCCCCTATTTTATGAGCAAAATCAGTAAGAACACGAATATCGGTTATTTTCAATAATGGATTGGAAGGCGTTTCAATATAAATAATTTTAGTATTTTCCTGCACCGCTTTTTCCACCTCAGAGAAATCAGTTACATCAATAAAACTGACCTTCAATCCCCATGGTTCAAAAATATCCTGTAAAATGTGAGTCGTACCATGATATAAATCTTGGGAAGCAATCACATGGTCACCAGGAGACAATGCTTGAAAGACATTCATAATGGCTGCAAGACCTGAGGCAAAAGCAATCGCCCCCTCACCATTTTCTAGCCCCGCTAAACATCTTTCCAAAGCATCCCGATTCGGATTACTTAACCGACTATAAATATGACCACGTGGATAACTCCCATCTGGTTCTCTTTCAAAAGTAGTTGATAAGTATAAGGGAGTTGCTATCGCTCCCGTTAGTGGGTCCACTTCATGACCTAGATGAATGGCTCGCGTTTCAATTTTCATTTTAACCTCCCAATATCCTTTGATATAATAAAAAAGGCTAAGGACATGCATAAATTCTACATTCCTTAGCCTTCAGATTTCTGATCGGCTTTTTGTATTTAATTATTAATTAAATTTTACTTATTCATAGTATCACTAACGATATAGGTTGTCAACGTCTATCATTGGCGATGTCGTTCGTGATGCCGTATTACATTTTTACTTATACTCTTTTTAAAAGATCGCCCTGCAACTAGAAGTTATTGACAAAAATCTACTGGTATAATACATTTTAATGAAGTGATAAGATAAACCACTATGTAACTGATACGAGGAGATATAATATGAGTACTCAACAAGATTATACTAGTATTTGCGCTGCTATAGAAAATGATGTCTATTCTTTTTGGCGTAAAGTAGCTGTTATTTCTGGAAATAAAGTCTCTATAAACAATGATTTATCTTGGGTCATGAGTGACAATTCCGATTGGCCCAATCGCATTTTTAGAGCTAGATTAAATCCTGCTGACGTTAATGAAAAAATTACAACAGTCGTGAATCAAATCAAGCTTGGTAATATACCGAAAATTTGGACCATTACTCCATCAAGCATTCCAAAAGATTTAGGTGAGCAGCTACTTGCCCACGGATTTTATCAATATAATGTACAAAGTGGCATGGCAATTGATCTATTAACGACAACGATAATCCCCAAGCAACAAAACCGTGAATTAGTTATACATCGCTGCCACAACCTCGATACTCTTCGGCAATTTAAATCGGTAAGTGATACCGCTTTTAACAGAAACGTCAATTTTGATATTTTCGTCAAGATGCTGAATGAAAAAAGCATTCACTTTTACGTTGGCTCCATTCACGATCACGTGGTTGCCACTCTCATTATCTCATATTCTGCTACATTCGCTGGATTACATCTAGTTACTACTCATCCCAATTACCGCAAACGCGGAATTGCTGCTACAATGGTACGAAATGCCTTATACGACATACAAACACAAGGATATCCATTTGTAGTATTACAAGCCTCTCAATTGGGCGAAGGCATCTACCAGAAAATCGGATTTAAGAAGCATCTTGATCTTATGCATTATGCACTTGATCCTAGTTAGTATATGCACCACCACATCTTACAATACTATATAGTCAAGACCGCTCGCTTATCGGGCGGCTTTTTCCAGCCCCTATAAGGGATATTAATGGCTAGTATCTTAAGATACTCAACGGTTTCGCAATTGCAAAAGCTCTTACTCGCCCCCCCTTAAAAGTGTCTTTATCATTTCACACCACTAATTAATAATAAGCTACTCACAACGACCATAGCAAGTGATGTCTTCCTAAAAGCTTCTGCATTGATAAGATGGAATGCTTTCTCGCCCAAATAGAATCCAATTGCTAATGCGGGAATCGACAGCAATGTCTGAAACCACAGATCGCCAATATGTAGCGTACCTGCAATGTATGAAATCATAATAGATGCTATATTGATCAACAAGAAGTATCGAGTCAGATTCCCGCGAAAAACATTCTTGTCTTCTTCGGCTTTAGAATTCAGGTAATATAAAATAATCGGTGGACCATTTATGCTCGTTGTTGTGGCAAGAAATCCACTCAAACCACCTACTATAGTTTCAGCAAACCTATGATTCTTTATCGATATCTTATGGTTTTTTCCTAACATAAAGACAGCAATCAGTAAAACTATCCCAATTAATAGTTTAAGACCATCATTACTGATCATCGTCATAACATATGCCCCGGGAATTGCCCCGATGATACTAGCAGTGATCAATGGAAATATCGCCTTAAAACTCCCATCGTTTTTGGTAGCTGCCATCATAAAAATTCTGATCATGAGGCCGGTAATCATGGTAAGCATAACCGTTTCTTTCGGACCTAAAGCAAGAGCTAGAAGTGGTGCTGTTATAATTGCATAGCCAAAACCAGTCGTTGTTTGTAAAAAACTTGATAAAATAAAGACTATAAAAATATATAACTCCGTTAGCAATAACATCCCTCCTCCTCGTCTATAATAGCACAAAAAATATTACCTTACCAAAATTCCATGTATAATTATCATTTATAAACACAAAATAATCCTGTTTCTATTAATATTTTAGGAGGTAATCACTATGAATCATAATGAAAGCATCGGTTGCTCAGTGACAGAATGTACATTCCATTGTAAAGATGATAACTACTGTACATTAGAAAAAATTGAGGTAGTAAAACATTCGCCAAAAGCTTCTACGATTGAATGTACAGACTGTGGAAGCTTCAAGAAAAATTAAATTAGATATAACGCACCAGTACATTGATAAAAATATATGGTATATCAAAGTACCGGTCAACACAAAGTTGACCGGTATCACTATTGAACATTATAAATATCAAATACTACATGATAATTAGCATCATTATTTTGTGGCGATTTCCACAATCTCACTAATGGCGATTGATATTCCCCCCGGCCAGTGGACTGCTTTTCCATCAGTCTTCGCTGCACCAAATACCTGTATATCTCTAAGTTCAGAAAATCGGACCGTATGCAGTTTTTTCTTCATATCAATTATCACTGAATGACCATTATCAAAACCAATGGTAACCAGATATTCCGCACTCACATTCACTTTCGCAATTTTCCCCATACGATCACCTCAATATGCTGACTCTTTTTCAAGATCAAAAAAATAGACCTTTATAATAAATTCATCTTTATTATAAAGGCAATCTGTCTTGGGCGAAACTATACGAAAGTATATAAAATTAGGCTGTTTTTTGCTCTACTACTATTTTAGTCAATGCGGTTCTACTGTTGATATTCAATTTGGCAAAAATACTTTGCAATGCTTTTTTTATGGTTACTTCGGCAATATATAACGTCTCACCAATCACTCGGTTTGACATTCCTGTTGCTACAAGTTCCGCAATAGCCCATTCCCTCTCGGTAAGCAGTGATTTACTATCCTCATGACTAAATTGAGTCAACATTTTTTCTCGTTTTTTAGCAATTTCAGGGGAAAGTTTAAAAATTTCAGCGATGAATTCAGACTCCTGTCCTTTCTTATCCAAATCAGCCAGCAATTCTGCAATGGATTCACCATTTTCTACAAAGGGCATAACCAGCTGATCAAGAGTTGCAATCTCCAGCGCTTGACATAATGTTTCCCGTGCCTCATTATACCAACCCAACTGTAATTTGGCGATGGCTTCATAGATGTATGTGTACACCTGCCCTAACAGATTGGGAAAAATACTTGCTATTTCAATGAACTCGCCAGCTAAGCCAAGCACTTTTAGATACTGACCACTAGTTAAAAGTGCTTGGGCACGAATGATATTAAAAAAAGCATAGCAAGGGAAATAGATGGCGCTATCTTGCAAATCGCCTTCTACAATCCACTTAGCAATCTCCTTCGTCCGATTCAAGTAAGAATATACATAGCTCTCGCACATATCCCATGTATGAAAATAAAGATACAATCCTCGCGCTTTAATTTCTTCTCGTGTTGCTTGCAAGGTATCCATTACATATGACAAATCTCCCTTAAGTAGTGCTATACGCACTTGAAGAAACAATGCGCATAGCTCTATTGCCACCTGATTTTGCGACTTAGCAATATATCGCGCTTTATGTGCCATGATTTCCGCATTTTCAAAATTTCCTATATGATAATACTGCTCGGCTTGCATTACATATTCTGCTCCAGAACCATGTCCAGCTGTCAATTGATAATAATACGGCATGGATTTGAACATTTCCTGCACTTCTTGTGCAAGCTTTCCGCTCTCGCGGTGAAACATATACAGTACCGATGGCGAGCCAAAGGTCCATGAACCGTTTCGATCCATAAACGTCGCCGGTCCGTGTAGTAGCTCACAAGCTCTTTCATTATGTGCAGACATCCCTGATATACTGTTATACTTTGTAAAGCCAATCACAATTTCGAGTTCTCCCGCCATTTTCAATCTGGACTGATCATCCAGCATAGGAGAGTGTTCTAAATAATCCGCAATTTCCGCACACTGCTGCGCAAACAATTCCATTTCATTAAATGAAAATAAATTGATAGCATAAATCAGACCAGCCCACGGATGCTGTATTTTTATTTGCGCCGGACATTCCTTAAAATAACAGATTAAATTTTCTTTATGTTCATTGGTTATGGCATTGCCTTTATCCGCTTCAAAAACATTCAGTAGTTCATCAAAATCAGCGGCTTTATAGAAACAATCCATTGCATGGATACAGTTTCCGACACTTTTATACCAAAGTCCAGCCGCTTTCCAAGTAGCCTGCCGAATGTCTAAACTCTGCCTATCAAAAATTCGCCTTAGATAACTGGTAAAAATATTATGTACGTAATATATCCCAACTTGATCCTGCCTAAAAAAAGCATTTCGAGTCACGAGGCTTGTGAGTAGTGCCTCCGTATTCTCCTTGCCCCACATGGCTTGAGCTAATTCAAAAGAAAAACTGTCAAAAATACAAATATGAAGAAGAAATTCTTGAAGTTCTGCAGAGCAATGCCGATACACAACTTTTTCTATCAGCTCATATAGACTAGCTTGGCGTTCAATCCGTCCATCTTGCAAAAAACCTAATATGCAAAGATAGATGGCACTAATCCAACCTTCAGAATAAGCTAATAAAAAATTCGTGTCTTCACGAGTAAGTTTGACTCCACATAACTTACAATACTCAACGATCTCGTTTTTTGTAAGTTCTAGACAGCTTTTTTCAATGACAAAGCAATATCCTTTCAGAACTAGCTCAACCGTATTCTCGCCAAAAACACTGCGTGATACGATCACAATATGCAAATTGGGAAACTCTGCTTTCACTACTTGTTCAATAAATCGATCAATATCTCTCGATGATAACAAATGATAATCATCAAGTACAAGAACTGTTCTAACCGAAAACTTTATATCACCTATAATACGAATGGCCTCTTCTAAAAACACACTGTTGACAGGAACTCCGATTCTGGCAAGGTTGTCCGCGGCTACTGGATCTAGTTTACTAAACAGGCGACTTAAAGCATTCCAAAAGCCGATGACCGAATCGTCCAATAGCGTTTGCCATAACACCATTGCCTTGCTGCTCTTTAAAAACTCCCTTACTGCAGTAGTTTTTCCGTAACCCATCGGTGCCTCTACTACTGTCAGAGGATATTTTTCTATGCTTTCTAGTGCTTGATTGAGCAACTTACGTGTATAAAGCGACTTATCATTGTATCTAGGCATTGAAACTCCTCCTGGATTTCATTATTATCAACAAGCGTAGTTGTTCAACAAAACTGTAACCTCAACTTCGCAAAAGATCCAAAATTCTCACCTGCAAAGCTTCGACATATTTTTCAAAATTCCTTTATCTTTATGATAAATCTGCTTTCTTTCCATCACCGAGAATTACGGTGCCATGGTAGCGTTTTTTCAGCCTGTTTGCACAAATTATTGACTAATAATAAGGCAAATACTCCCATAATATATAACAAGTGCATAGCCAATTTTTCTTGTCCACTACTCCAAACCACCGCAGCAGCAATCCCTGTACCTGCCAATAAAATAGCCCATACCAGTCGATTTGCTAATGTTTCTTGAAATCTAAGTTGCCTCAGCACTGGTCCCATTTCCATCTTGACTTGGACATCGCCAGCACGGACATCTTTCAATGTCTGCTCTAGTAAAGGTGGAATCTCAATCCCCGCCTGAACTACTTTTTTTGCCTTCTGCCAAACGATTTGCCAAGGTGAAAAATCTTGGCCCAGAACCTGTTTGGCATAAGGTTTAATAATGGATAAAATATTCATATTTGCATCTAGCCCTGCAGCAATCCCAGAAAGGGTACCTACAGCTCTACCTAAAAAAGTATAATGCACAGGGATTTGAAAGGGTTGAGAATAAATGAACTCACGCAATTCTTCTAAAATCCCATCAAATTTTAGAGTACCTAATTCTTCAAATCGTATATCTTGCAAGACAGTCAATAACAACGCAATCGCCTTTTGCAAACTTAAGAGATTGGCTGTTGCTTTGATAAACCCTAGTTCTTGCAGTGCATGGGAGACTTCTTCCGCATTACTATTGATCAGCCCACCAATCAGCTTACGAATCGCTCTTTTGTTATGATCTGTAATTCTGCCTACCATACCAAAATCAATAAAAATAATTCCACCATCTGGCCTTACAAACAAGTTCCCCGGATGAGGATCAGCATGGTAAAAACCATGTATTAACGCTTGCTTAAGATAAGAATCAACTAAATTCCCTGCTACGGTTTCAGGGTTAAGTCCTGCCGCTAACAAGCCAGCCCGATCCGTTACCTTGTACCCTGATACGAATTCTAGTGTCAATACTCGCTGCCTTGAATATTTGGGATAAACAAGTGGCACAGAAACCATCGGATCGCCTTGAAAATTAGCCCGGAACTGTTCCAGATTACTTAGTTCTTGCCGGTAGTCAAGTTCATTTTGGATGGTAGCACTAAATTCAGCATAGATCGCATCAAAATCCGCATATTTTTCCCAATTCGTACATATCTTTAGCATCCAAATCACGACTCGAAAAGCCATTAGATCGATTGCAATAATCTTCTCAATGCCTGGTCTTAATACTTTGACTGCCACCACTTCCTTTGATACCAAAACAGCTCGGTATACCTGTCCAAAAGATGCCGCAGCGATATGGTTATCATCAAACTCGGCAAATATATCTTCAACCTTCCCCCCAAGTTCTAACTCAATTACTTCTTTGATTTGAGCATAATTCATAGGTGGTACTTGATCTTGTAGCAGAGCTAATTCTGAAATATATTCCCTTGGAAGTACGTCAATGCGAGTACTAAAAAACTGCCCCACTTTGATCATTAATCCCTGTAAGGATAAAGCAGTCTCTCGAAAACGGATCGCCTGTTTTCGATAAATTCCAGGCAATCGTTCCTCGATTTGAGAACCATATATAGTACGTAGAAGATTATACCAAGCAATCTCCAACAGAAAACCTGCAAATAACTTGATAACGGCCGCTGTCCGTCGTATTTTTGAATGAGCTATCATTTTTTCAACTCCTATATACCTGCCATGTTTTATAAACTAGACTCCATAATGAGACACCTTGGTTTTGTTCTCTATTTTTACATAAAACTCCTTCAATATCGAACATGCTACTGTTGGAAATTAATTGTTTACATCGAAAAAGGCAATCATAAAGTCAAATGATGCTACCCCAATCATGAGGTAGCATCATCTAACCGAATCATAAGACTCCCACCTCTACAAGTGGGTACGTTCTCACTTATCCGTTTTACTCTGGTTTATCTCTGGTTTCACCTTAAACCATGCAGCATACATGGTTGGTAAAACAAGTAATGTCATAACAGTTGCCCCAAGCAATCCACCACCAATTGCTACCGCCATCGGTCCCCAAAAAGAGCTTGGAACCAATGGTAGCATGCCAAGGATTGCTGCCGCTGCCGTAAGCATAATGGGCCGAAACCTTAATACAGCTGAATTAATAATGGCATTCCAAGTTGTCTCGCCAGCTTTAATATGTTGCTCAATTTGGTCGATTAAAATTACCGAATTGCGGATAATCATCCCGCTCAAAGCCAAAATCCCAAGTTGAGCGACAAACCCCATAGGCCGCATGGTCAGTAGCATCGATAGACTAACCCCAATAATCCCTAGTGGTGCGGTAAGAATCGCTAACATCATTAACGATATTTTTTGTAGCTGAAACATCAGTAACAGCATAATAACGACTAACATAATTGGAACTGGTTGCAATAAAAAGTCAATGGAAGTAGCGCTTTTTTCGGATGCTCCTCCAATATCAATACTATAACCAGCCGGAAGACCATCACGTATAGATTTTAGGCTTTCATACACTTTTTGTGTTGCGTCATTACCAGTTATGCCATGAACTACATCTGCTTGTACCGTAATAGTTGGCTTTAGACTATGCCGCCAGATTAAACCTTCTTCTGCATCATAACTTATTTTTGCAATTTGTTCCAAAGGTACAAACTTACCGCTACCGATATGTATCGGTAGATCTTTCATATTGGCTAAATCTTTGCGATTTTGGGCATCTATCCGAAATACAATACCAATTGTCTTATCCTTCTCATAAAGTTCAGCAATAGAAGCTCCTGAGAGCTGCGTTTGCAAATCCTGCGCTAAACCTTGACTATTGATGCCTAGCATTCTTGCCTTGTCTTGATCAACGGTCAGATGCATAACTTTGCTTTTTTCATTCCAGTCAACGTTGATATCTTTCAGTTTCGGATTATCCGCTAAACAGTCTCTGACCTGCGCTGCGATTTCACGAACCTTCTCATGATCATAGCCACTAACACGTAGCATAACGGGATAATCCGAAGGTGGGCCAGTTTGAATAAGCTTGACATGCCCCCTCACTTTTTCAAAGCCATCAGCAAATAATTGATCCACTTTCTCATTTACTGCCTCACGGGATTTTACATCCTTGGCAACAATAATAAACTGAGCAAAGTTATTCGCTGGTAGCTTTGGTTCCATTGTGAGAATAAAGCGCGGTGCTCCTTTGCCAACATAGTAGCTATAGCTTTCAATGTTCGAATCGCCTATAAGACTATCAGAAAGTTTCTTGGCCTCTTGCTCAGTTGCTGCGAGCGATGACCCCTCAGGTAACGTCATCTCAACAATAAGCTCCGGACGAGTGGACGGTGGAAAAAACTCCTGCTTTACAAACTTTAATAAAAAAATAGAACTTATGAAGCACGCTAGCGTTACACTGAGCACTATTTTTCTGTGCTCTAGACACCAAGTCAGCGTCTGCCGAAATATCCGATAAAACCTGGTATCATATAGATCGTGCTTCTGCTCTTGTTTGGTCTTGATTAACTTATAACCTAACAATGGTGTTACGACAACTGATACAAACCAAGAGCTTAAAAGTGCAATGGTGATAACCCAGAACAAACTACTAGTGAACTCCGCCGTCGACCCTTTCGAAAAACCTACGGGTATGAAGCCAGCGCAAGTAATCAATGTGCCTGTAAGCATCGGAAAGGCAGTAGCCGTATAAGCATAACAAGCGGCTTCAAATCTTCCCCACCCTTGTTCGAGTTTTACGCTCATCATCTCCACAGCGATAATGGCGTCATCTACCAATAACCCTAATGCAATGATTAATGCTCCCAGTGATACTTTGTGTAAATCAATTCCCCACATTTCCATACATACAAATATTGCGGCAATTACCAGCGGAATGCAAAGGGCAACTACGATGCCAGAATGAATACCAAGACTGAGAAAACAAACAGCAAGTACAATAATGATCGCTTCCCATAATGATTTGACAAACTCATCAATTGATCCTTTCACAGCTTTAGGCTGATTGGATACTTGACTCATTTCAATACCAAGTGGTATATCTTTTTTGATCATAGTAATTGCCTTCTCTAGATCTGTTCCTAGAGTAAGAATATTGCCACCCTTATCCATAGAAAGAGCAATGCCGATCGCTGGCTGTCCATTATAGTACATTTTGGGCTCTATCGGATCGCTATAACCACGCGTAATGCTAGCAATATCACCTAGACGGAATGCCTTTTCATTGACTCGAATCGGCATATTGCGTAGAGCATCAATATCCTCAAACATCCCGGATACTCGTAAATACACATTATCAGAGGATGTCTGAACCATCCCGGAGGCAGTCATCGCACTTTGTGCTTTTACGGCAGCAATCATAACATTTGGGTCGATGCCAAGCTCGGCTAATTTACTACTTTCTATCTCAATATAAATTTTTTCTGATTGAACACCAATCAGTTCCACCTTTTTGACATTGTTTACACCTAGTAAGATTCTGCGAATTTGTTCGGCTTTCTCTCGCATCTCTTCATAGCTGTATTCGTCTGATGTAAGGGCATAAATACTACCAAATACATCATCAAAGCGATCATTAAAAGCAGGTCCAACCACGCCTTGTGGTAACGTTGCTTTAATGTCATTCATCATATTACGAACCTCAAGCCAAGTAGGTCTGACATCTTTTTCTTTTACTGTCTCTTTTAAATTCACGTAAATAACGGCTTGTCCGGAGCTCGAATAGCTTTTTAAATAATCTAGGCCAGGTGTATCCTGTAACTTTTTCTCAATTTTGTCTGTGACCTGTTCTTCCACTTGGCGGGCGCTTGCCCCAGGCCAAGCAACCGACACAATCATCTGGCGAATGACAAAATCAGGATCTTCCATGCGGCCTAGCCTCTGGTAGGAAAATATTCCCCCTATGAATATCATTAGAATGAATAAATACACAAGTTGCTTATGATTCAGTGCCCATTCTGTCAAATTAAGGTCCTTCATATACGCACCTTCTGTCCATCTCGCAGTTTTTGTACTCCAGCAGTAACCACTACATCTCCGTCTTGCAGCCCTTCAACAACCTGAATGTTTCCATCACCGAAAGTCCCAACTTTTACAGGATGCAAACTTACTACACCATCTTTAATAATCCAGACATTCGGTGTAGTCCCGGTCTGATAGATTGCCGTTAATGGAATATAAACAAGTGGTTGATTCGTAGCATTCGCCACTACCACATTTGCAGTCATACCTAAATTCACATTGGCAGGAGGATTTACTAAGCTTACTCTGACTTTATAAGTTCGTGATACTTGATTCGCTACTGGCGAAATTTCTCTAACCTTACCATCTACTATCACACCTGGCAGTGCCCAAAAATTGATACGAAGTTGCTGCGCACTGCGCATTCGCTCAATTTGGTTTTCTGGAACATTGATTTCAATTTCACGTTCACCATCTTTCACTAACGTGAGAATCGATTGGCCGGCACTTACAACTTGCCCAGCTTCCGCATTGATGCTAGAAATAACTCCGTTACTATCTGCCACTAGAGCGCTATAGCTCAGTTGGTTGGCACCTTGGTTATATTGAGCTGATGATTGCCGAACAGCAGCCAAGGCCACTTCATATGCATTTTGATATTGATCTAGTTGCGCACTACTAATGGCTCCTTGCGTATATAATGTACGATACCGCTCTAGATTGGTCTCCGTCAAATTCAATTGAGACTGTGCGGAAGCGACTTGCGCTGCACTAATATTTACCGTTTGCACAATATCCTTGCCATCAATCTCCATCAGAACATCCCCAGCATGAACTATGCTACCGAGTTCCACGTTTCGTTTTATAATTTTACCACTGACCTGAAAGGCAAGCTGAGTCTCATATCTTCCCCGCACTTCACCAGAATAATTAGCTACTTGCTTAGCCGTGCCCATTTGCACTGTTTGTGAGCGAACAAGTGGTATTTCCTCTTTCACGATTTCTGTATTAGAGCATCCAGCTAGACTAAAGGATAATAGCAAAGTCAATATTGCGCTACAACTGACAATCGATTTTTTCACCCCAAAAACCTCCTACATATTTCATTAGCAAATAACTAAACCTCCTGTTAACCAGTAAACTATTATGGTGTTTAAGTTTCCAAAAGGTAAAATAAATACCAATTACCTAACATATAACTACTAGTTAATTGGCTATTCCTCTATTTTTTCACAATTGCATTGACGAGAAAATCAATTAAAATCTCTGTGTAATCTTGATCTGGGTTAAGTGGCTTGGTCCGTGTATAGCTGAATGCTTGAAACAGCTTAAATCCAGCGTAGGCTACGACTCTTTCATCAACATCTCGAAACTTTCCTTGTTCTTTACCTTCTCTAATAATTTGAGCAATAATGGAAATAATTTCTTCATCAATCATTTCATGATATTTTCTATTTACAAAAGCCAAGAATAACTCCTCGTCTTTTAATATTCTAGTGGTAAAGTGATCTTGGTTAAAATGTGCAATAGCCTTTCGTGTTAGTAAAACCAATCTTTCTAGAGGGTCCGATACATCTCCCATCTGCGAAAATATGATGGCGATCGAGCTATGGCACTCACGTTCCATAAGGCATTTAAACATATCCTCTTTATCAGTAAAGTGTTCATATATGGTTTTTTTAGAAATTCTACAATCTTTACTAATTTCATCCATGGTTGTCTTTTTAAAACCAAATCGTTCCATTCGTTCTTTAGCCTTATCAAGAATCAATTTTTTTACATTATTCACTATTTTTACCCTCCCCTCCGATAAAATTCGCCCTTCAATGAATGTTATTTATTTCCTCACTCATAAACTATTATAGTATATTAGTTTCTAAAAATCAATCTAATAGAAAACAAATCCAGCTTGTTTTCTATAGCAACACCCAAATGCTCACTCTTTTTATTATCAACGTAATATCATACTCATATTACGTTGATAATTCATTGATTAATGGGACGGGAAACCTGTCCCCACGTCCCGATACTTGTTCAAGTAGAATAATATATCATATTTTGAAACCAAACTGTAGATTCTGTATGATTCCGGTACGCATGTGGTTTATCAGATGCAAAACGAATGGAATCGCCTACCTGTAGGGTATAAATTTCCGCATTGACTTCAATCTCTAGTTGCCCTTTAACAAGCAGGATATATTCTTCTGAACCTCGTGCATGAGCATCCGAAGAATGAATACTTTTAGCATCCATAGTGATGGAAAATACTTCAAAATGTTTCTCTTCATCAAAAGAAAATGACTGAAACATTCTCATACCATCCTGATCACGTAATGGCATAACGTTGTTTGCCGGTACAAATTCAACGGCACCTTTCTCCTCATATAGTAACTTATTTAATGGTATACGGAGGCCCGTGGCGATTTTCCACAAAATATTTATAGTAGGATTTGATTCTCCTCTTTCGATTTGTCCAATCATCGCCTTGCTAACTTTCGATAATGTAGCAAGTTCCTGAAGAGTAAGTCCTCTTTCTTTGCGAAGTTGAGCAAGATTCTTACTGACCGCTGTAGTTGGATCCAAGTTAACCCCTCCAGAATAGAATTAATGATTTTAACATACTCAATCTTCGGTAATTCGTCTTGATATTACCTATCGGATTGTAGGATATGTAAATAGTAAGAAATGAATTACATATAATATAAAACCGTTGTCCACGATGAAATCTCCGGTCACTTCATTTCCGCCTATCAAAATGTAAAGCGGATATTAAAAACATAATTCCCGCTGATAATATAGCAGGGCCAAGTCCTAGGTAAAAAGCACCTAAATATATAGGATTAATTAGATGCGCATTTCGAATCGCTATCCCAACCGCAATCATAAGGCTCATAACCATATACCCCTTTGCATCAAAAAAGGAGAAAATACAGTGTTCTGATAAACGACTCGACATAATGCGATGGGTATGCTTTTTAACAATTTTTCGAAAAACGAACCTAAAAAAAAGGTAGAATATCACAACCGAAGCCAATACGTACTCCCATGAAATGTTGCCATTTATTCTAAAACTTTTATAGCTTAGTATCAATATCTGTCCCCCTGCAAAACTCCATAACATTCCTGCCAAGGATAACAGTACTCTTTTGCTTGCTCTTATTTTATATGTTTCCAGTATATTGATGCTATCACCTTCTCAAATAAATATCTTTAACTATTATACATGCTCTCTTGCTCTTTGCGAATCTTATAAATTGGGGATCTCGAGTGAAACCTCTATTTATAAAAATAAGCGCCAATACAAAGATTGCGCTTATGATTTACAGGCAACCTGGCAATCATTGATGATTCATCATTATACCCATAGCTTTGCGTCCCTACCTTTCGGAAGGTTTGCCAACTTCTATTTACTTTTATTATTTGCTATAACTTTCAACGAAGTTCATATTATTCCTGCTGCTTGTAAGTGAAACATCAAAATAATTTCAGTTGTCTCTCCTCACCTTTATGTTTATATTTGAGAAAAATAGCAACCATCAACGATACTATAAAGCAAGATGAAAATACAAGCAAAGTACTCTCATAACTATGAGTCGCTTCTCTCACTAAAGAAACCAATAAAGGTCCGACAACTCCTGCCATTGCCCACGCAGTTAATATTCTGCCATGAATCGCACTGAGTTCTTTCGTACCAAATAGGTCTGATAAGAAAGCCGGAATGGTAGCAAACCCTCCTCCATAACAAGAAATGATAATAAACACCAACAATTGAAACAGAACACTGTCTGTAGTTTTTGATAAAAAATAAAACGCAAAAATCTGAATTACAAAAAAAGCGATATAAGTATTTGCTCGACCAATATAATCCGATACACTCGCCCAAGTTAACCGACCAAAACCATTGAGCAATCCAATGAAACCAACCATTGCCGCCGCGGCAAGAGGAGTCATTTTAACAACTTCTTGCGCCATTGGAGAGGCAACTGAAAGTAACCCAATACCACAAGTAATATTGGTGAATAACATCCACCACAACGCATAAAATTCCCATGTTTTAACAGCATTAGCAGTTGTTACTTGCGTTGCCCCTGTAATAGGGCAAGTATTCCCCGATGACTTAATGAGTTTATGAATATATGGGGGCGATTCCAGATATAAAGACGATGGAATCATTACCAATAAATATACAAATCCTAAGATTTCAAAAGAAGCAACTAGACCATACATCTCGATTAATAATTGAATGACAGGACCTGCTATCAGACTGGCAAAGCCAAAACCCATAATCGCAATTCCAGTTGCAAATCCACGTCTTTCTGGAAACCATTTTACTAAAGTGGAAACCGGAGTAATATATCCAGTCCCCAAGCCAATCCCTCCTATCACACCATAAAAAAGGTATAAGAGAGGTAAACTTTTAACGGAAACAGCTATTCCTGAACCAAATAAACCCACACAGAAAAATATGGTCGACAAAAGTCCTGATTTACGAGGACCATACTTTTCAACTTTTTTACCTAAAAATGCAGCACTTAATCCCAGAAATAATATCGCCAATGAGAATGTCCATTGAGTAGCTTGTAAACTGCTTCCCAAAGCCTGCATAACTGGTTTTGTTAATACACTCCATGCGTATACAGAACCGATACATATATGTAAGCCTACAGCCGAAAGAGCGATTAACCATTTATTCTTTTCCAAAATCAATTGCCTCCTGATACGATTTCAATATATTTATATTCTTATTATAAACTATATATATGTTTTAGAAAATGATTATTAAAATAGATCCACTATAAAATTGCAAGACAACAAGCACCACTAGTATTATCAGATGATAACATTAGCAGTGCTTATTGTCTTGCGCTATGTACTGCCCTGTACTGTTATGATACAGAACATTTTCCATTTGAACTTGGTGCGAAGGGGGGGACTTGAACCCCCACGGGCGTTACCACCCTCTGGATTTTAAGTCCAGTGCGTCTGCCGATTCCGCCACCCTCGCAGATGGTAAACCTAAAATAAATTGGAGCGGGAAAGGAGATTCGAACTCCCGACCCTCGCCTTGGCAAGGCGATGCTCTACCGCTGAGCTATTCCCGCATGATAATGGCTCCTAGAGTAGGACTCGAACCTACGACCGATCGGTTAACAGCCGATTGCTCTACCAACTGAGCTATCCAGGAATAAATGGAGCTGGAAACAGGACTTGAACCCGCAACATCCTCATTACAAGTGAGGTGCTCTACCAGTTGAGCTATTCCAGCGACGACATTGACTGTAAGCCAACAGCTTTCACCATGATAGAACAACAATAAGACGACTGAGTCAGTCTAATGTTTTTCACGAGTCAGCTTATACATAATAACACGTTTCTTTTATTATTACAATAGTTTTTTTTATTTTTTCAAATTTCCAATAAACCTATACATTGCTCAACAAAAAGATTACTATCTCTCAAATGTTTATCTCCCCTTTCTATTTCTTCAAATAAAGGTCCTAACTCTTCGAGTAATGACTCCAGTTCTTCCTCTGAAAACTCTAGTAAAGATTGCAACTACGCTTCCCCCTTTTTTTTAAATTTTTTTAAGCATCTACGACTGTTTCTTCAACCATCCTAGTAAACCATTTAAGATATTGACCTTTTTCCCTTCTGCTATCTATATCCATTTTTTGAAATTGATTGATTGCCTCATCTAATTTACAACTAATGATTAAAACCTCTGGATCTCTTATCCCTTTTTCAAGTGCTGCTCTATGCATTTTTTTTCGCAAATCTTCTATTTTACTATATAAATTTTCCACGATAAGTTCCCTTCTATTCATCTTTTGATATCACTCAACAAAAAAAGCAACCTTTTCAGTTGCCTATACAAATACACTTTCGTGGCAACTTGGCAGTCATAGAGTTCTCCTCTTTAGACCCATAGTTTTGCGTCCCCATTTTTCAATAGGTTTGCCAATTATTCACTTTGTAAGTAAACTATTCTACATAAACCAGTAATTCCCTTTAAAAATCAACATTTTTTTTCGACGTTTTCTATTTTTTTTATAAAACCGAAACAACAGTTGACCACGCTCCACACTCCGAGCAAATATATACAGCAAAATCAACCTCTTCTAAGTCTGGAGAATCTTCTAATTCCTCATCATCCTCAACATTGATAAAACATTTATTTAAGGTATCGTAATACATAAAATCATTACGCCAAACTAACCAATCATTCTTACCACAAATCGTACATTTTTCATCATATATACCTACGCTATGAAAATCTTTAATCGTGATATGATGTTCAGCAAATAGCTCTACAATAACCTCATAATCATAGCTTTTTCCTATGTGCCCTAGAAAATTACGTACTGGCAAAAAGTCAATTGTTGCTTTTTTATTAATAGGCTTATTGTTACTCGCACTCATATATTTATTAATTTGCTCAAATTTTTTCATGATATCTCAAATTCCTCGCTATTGTATTTACAAGTCAATCGTCTTATATTCTACATTTTCACCAATCGTACGAATTGTAGACTTGCGTTTTGTAAATTCTAACACTTCATGATAACCATATTGTTGAGCATATTCTTCCGCCCTATCAATATATCTTCCACAATCCTCTGGACGATGTGCATCCGAAGAAAAAATAATAGGTATATTATATTCTTTTGCGGTTTTCATAAGAGCAGGGTAAGGTGAAATCTCTTTAATTGGGTAGCGATATAATGTACCCGTATTAATATCCATAGCCATACCTGCCTGACTTAAAGCAATGGCAACTCGATTTAAAAAAGGCTGTACATCAAAAGTCGGTATATGTTTAAACAATCGAATATTAAAAGGATGTCCAAGAATGTCATATAAGCCAGCACGACATACATTCTCTATTTCAGCAGTATACCACTCATAAATATCTTTTAAATTATGTTCATCCCAAACAAACTTCAAATCCGAAAAATCAAAGCCCCAAGAATTCACAAAATGCACGGAACCGATAACATAATCAAAATTATATTTTTTTAAAATATCAGCCACCCGCTCTTGATTTTTAAAGTTACAGACCTCGATACCCGTTTTCACTGGGTATCCCTTCTTTTTCAGATCATTCATAAAATCAAAATAATCTTTCAGACTATATCGAAACTTATTTTTAAGTAGCCATTGCTGTTGATAGTTGCCAATTGGTGAATCATCCAAAATTAGTTCTTCATAGTACAAGTCCTTAAACTCTACAAAGCCATGGCTATGTTCCGCAATTCCAATCTCATCAATATTTCGTTGCCGGGCATGACGAAAAAAACCTTTTACCCATTCCAGATCATAACTGCCATTTTCAAAATGCATATGATAATCAATTCTCATATTTCCCAATTCCTTTACTAAAATATCTTCACAACAAATGTGAACCTTATAGACTTTTATACATTGTTCTATTCTGATGTAAAAATTTGAAATATGCTTATTATTTTACCACAAACTTAAAAAATGAGGTACAAATATCGTATAACAAATGTTATTTGACAAATATATTATGCTTATGGCATGATAATTTGATTCCTTCCTATTTTACATCAGAATCAAATGTCGATAATTCATTGTTATCTGGGGGTGTTATTTCATGCAACGACAAGATTTACTCATCGGCTTACTCGTAATTATCGTGTGGGGACTTAACTTCATTGCTATTAAATTAGGACTGCAGACTATGCCTCCACTTCTACTCGGATCACTACGATTTCTTCTCGCCTGTGTTCCCGCCATTTTATTTTTACCGCGACCACCAATACGTTGGCCATGGCTAATAGCCCTCGGTCTATCCATCAATGTCGGGCAATTTGCTTTCCTATTTTTAAGTATGAAAGTCGGTATGCCCGCTGGCCTAGCATCCTTATTACTACAGTCTCAAGCCTTCTTTACTTTATTCATAGCGGTTCTATGGCTTGGCGAGCGCTTGCAATGGAATCATGTAGTAGGACTTATTCTGTCAGTCTGTGGTATGACCATTATTGGATTACAACAGGAAGGCACTATGACTCTTACCGGCTTTGGATTGATTTTGATCGCTGCCGCCTGTTGGGGTATTGGCAATATCATCATGCGCCAGGCTACCGTCGGAGTTCCCAATTTCTCCATATTGTCATTGGTCGTCTGGTCTGGCGCAGTTGCAATATTACCGCTAATGATGCTGTCCTTAGCAATAGAAGGCTACGATGCTTGGCTGACAGCTTTCCACTCGGCAACCTGGACTACTGTCAGCTCCGTAATCTATCTTGCATTTTTCGCAACGTTAGTTGGCTATGGCTTATGGGGCAAACTACTCTATCGTTATCCAGCCGCCGTCGTCTCGCCCTTAGCTCTTATGGTTCCATTAATAGGTATGAGCAGTTCTGCAATGTTTTTGGGAGAGTCCCTCTCTCTCTCGCAAGCTCTAGGTGCTCTACTTGTCATGCTAGGTCTTGCCATTCATGTCTTCGGTAGACGCTGGAAGACTAGCACACCTTCGACATAAGCAATGAAAATAAGCGTCAGTAAAAGATTTTCCGGGAAATATCTTTTGTTGACGCTTATTTTTTATTAGTTACTCAAACTTCGCAGTTGCGAAATAACCTGTGCACCTTGAAAATTCAATAATAATTGGCATAAAAATAGCATGAGACTTCCGTTTTTAGTATAATTTAATCGCTAAAAGAAATCATCAAAAACGGAG
>Ga0074193_1001953_pt1 | contig 21317 bp, 21 predicted proteins | sample EPASupsiteHSE605_FD_64523 | JGI IMG/M metagenome (GOLD analysis project Ga0074193, IMG submission 64523) | Bioremediated contaminated groundwater from EPA Superfund site, New Mexico - Sample HSE6-05 | ecosystem: Environmental > Aquatic > Deep subsurface > Groundwater > Contaminated ... | reverse complement strand
ATGGAGCTGGAGTTGTTTGGGCAGCACGCTATAATGGACATAATATGCCGGAACGTGTTGCAGGATATGATTTAGTACAAAATTTACTAAAAAAAGCTGCAACTAAAAAATATCGGATTTATATGCTCGGTGGGGCACCAGGAATTGTTGAAAAAGCGAAGAGTGCAGCAGAAAGACGTTATCCAGGAGTAGAAATTGTAGGAACACATAATGGATTTTTTGCGAAAGATGATGAATTAGGAATTATCAATCATATAAAAGCTTGTAAGCCAGATATTTTATTAGTTGCATTAGGTGTACCTAGGCAAGAAAAATGGATTGCAGAATTTGTGCAGCAAATTCAAGTACCTGTAGCGATTGGTGTTGGTGGCACATTTGATGTAATGTCTGGTACTGTGCGTCGAGCGCCTCTATGGATGCAAAATGCAAAGTTAGAATGGATGTATCGGCTGCTATCGGATCCGAAACGTGCGGGACGGATGCTTGCCTTGCCGCGTTTTGTTATGCAAGTAAGGGCAAAAAAAAGAAGTAAAAAGATTATAATTGAAAAAATATAGTAGGTTGTTAAAATGAGGTGGATGAATGGTTAAAGCGCCTATCGTTAAAGAAGGATATATATTTATTATTGTTCTTGCACTTATTACAGTTTTAGTTTTTTTGACAATTAATCCATACTGGAGTATTATCCCAGGTGTTTTAGTTGGATTTGTTACCTTCTTTTTTCGTAATCCTGAGCGTAAAATCCCAATCGATGAGAATCTGATTGTATCGCCTGCTGATGGTAAGGTAATGAGCGTATGTGAAGTATATGATGATCTATTTTTAAATGAAGTAGGAACAAAAGTTACGATATTCTTATCGGTTTTTGATGTACATGTGAATCGTAGTCCGGTTGCCGGTGAAATTAAGTTTCAACAATATACTTGCGGGCGTTTTCGTCCAGCGTATAAGGACTCTGTCGGATGCGAGAATGAACGCCATTCTATTGGTATAGAAAATAGTGAGATGCGTGTATTGGTAACGCAAATAGCTGGATTGTTGGCCAGACGTATTGTTTCTTGGGTTACGCTTGGTAGTATATTAAAAAAAGGTGAACGGTATGGTCTAATAAAATTTGCTTCCTGCACAGAAATTATTGTGCCTAAAACAGTAGAAATACTAGTCCAAAAAGGTGATAAAGTCACAGGTGGCGATACTGTTATAGGGAGGGTATTACGATGAGAAGCATTATTCCGAATGCATTAACGGCTTTAAATTTAATTTTAGGTATATGCGCTATTATTTCTACATTTAATGGCGAATTTTTTCATGCTGCATTATTTATAGTTGCTGCTATGGTTAGTGATGGATTAGATGGTAGGGTGGCGAGGTATTTAAATGCAAGTAGTGAATTTGGCAAGGAATTGGATTCTTTGTGTGATTTAGTATCATTTGGTGTAGCACCGGCAATATTATCCTATGCTTTTTTATTGAAAGATTTGCCTAGTGGTATGGGCTATATGGTTGCTGCTTTTTTTGCTACATGTGGTGCATTACGTTTGGCTCGCTTCAATGTGAATACAGGTATTGTAAAAGGCTATTTTATGGGATTGCCGATTCCAGCGGCTGGTTGTGTAGTAGCGACTTTTGTTATGCTTGGCATTAAGCCAACTGGTTGGATTTTTCCTATTATGGTTATGATTTGTGCGTATTTGATGGTTAGTACGATCAAATATCCGGATTTTAAGGGAAAAGGTGAAAAAATACGAATCATTCCAGTAATGATTACGATCCTGATTGCGGGTTATATCCTGTTTTCCGTAAAAGACATAATGCATACAATACTATTTGTGCCATTCTTTGCATATGCTTTATTTGGGATATTAAATTCTATTTTTAGTTTATTTGAATGTAAATCAGTTACTTCATAATAGATAGATCATTATTTGTGGCTTGACAAGGTATTAACTTTAAATTTACAATAGTGTTTGTATTAAAAAATAAAGCATATTTAAATTAATTTAGAAAACGGAATCTTAAAGGAGCTACATCCATGAATTATATCTTTGATTATGTAATGATTCCTATGCAACTTATCATTATATTTTTCACGATCTACTATTTTGTTCTTGCTTTTTTTGGCTTTTGGCGCAGGAAAAAGCATAGAACTGTGGCACCAGAAAAAACCTTTGCCATATTAATTGCTGCCCACAATGAAGAACAGGTCATTGCACAACTCGTAGAGAATCTACTTGTTCTTCGTTATCCAAGAGAATTTTATGATATCTTTGTTGTGGCAGACAATTGTACTGACCGTACAGCACAAATCGCACGTGATGCCGGAGCCATTGTACATGAACGATTTAATTTGGAACAACGTGGTAAGGGCTACGCGATGGAATGGATGTTTGGCAAAATATTTGGGCTGAAACGACAATATGATGCCGTTATTGTTTTTGATGCTGATAATCTTGTTCATCCGGATTTCTTGCAAGAAATGAATAATCATCTGTGTCATGGTGAAAAAGTGATTCAAGGATATATCGATTCTAAAAATCCAGATGATACATGGGTTTCAGGGACGTTTTCCATATCCTTTTGGCTTGCCAATCATATTACGAATTCGGCAAAATACAATCTTGGACTTTCTAGTGTATTAGGCGGAACTGGGATGTGTATTTCCACTGAAGTTTTACGGAATTTTGGGTGGGGAGCTACTTGTTTGGCTGAAGATGCTGAATTTACGATGAAAGTATTATTAGAGGGTACAAGAACGACTTGGGCACATGGCGCGATTGTTTATGATGAAAAGCCTCTGACTTTTATGCAGTCTTGGCGACAACGTAAAAGATGGGCACAAGGGCTTTTTGATGTTGCAGGTCGATTTATTCCTAAACTATTAGTTGCGGGAATCAAGCGGCATGACATCCGTATTTTAGATGGAGTATTACAGTTATTACAACCATATTTTTTAATTTTATCGACTACTTTTGTGTTGTTAAATTATCTTTGTTATATTACTCCATTTTATACGAATATTTTCTTTGACGTTCTACCAGTTGAAGTTTGGACATTAGTAGGAATTGGACAATATGCTTTTCCAATGATCGTACTCGCGAAAATTCGTGCATCTTGGAAATCTTGGTTTTATCTTATTTTCTACCCACTCTTTATATATAGTTGGATACCGATTACCGTTGTGGGTTTTATACACCGTCATGAACGGGAATGGAGTCATACTCAGCACACACGTAGCATGAGTTATAAAGAAGTATTGCTATCTCAAAATGATGAATTTTCTAAAGAGAATTTTTTAAGTAAACAAGCGGCAAAATAAGAGATGAGTTAAATACTCATCTCTTATTTTACAAAAACACGAAATATAGTAACGTTTTACCATGAAATAAAGGAGTGTATATGATGTTTGAATTAACAATTTGTGTTAACTTTGAAGCAGCTCATTATATTAATAACTATCCAGGAAAATGTAGTCGGCTACATGGACATAATTGGAAAGTGGAAGTAGCAATTTGTGGAAAAAAACTCGGTGAACTTGGTATGTTAATTGATTTTCGAGATTTAAAAGCAGCAGTTAATACGATAATGGTTGATTTAGATCATTATTGTTTAAATGAAATTGAACCATTTTTGAACATGAATCCAACCGCTGAAAATATTGCCAAATATGTTTATGATGAACTTGGCAAAAGTCATGAGTTTGGAGACGATGTAACATTACGGTCTGTGAAAGTATGGGAATCTCCAAATTCAGCAGCGGCATATAGTCAGGAGTGATGATGATGTCTGAAACGATAACAGTTGCTGAAGTATTTTCTTCTATACAAGGGGAAGGCCCGTATGTTGGATATCGCCAAGTATTTGTTCGATTAACGGGTTGCAATTTAGAATGTGCTTTTTGTGACACACCGGAATCAAGAAGTAAGGTGGCGGCAGGGAATATTGAAATAACTGCTGGGAAGCGTGACTTTCAAACCATTTTGAATCCTATACCAATTGATGAGTTGGCGAAATATATCAATCAACTCTTAATTATGCCCCATCATTCTGTTAGCTTAACGGGTGGTGAGCCATTGTGCCAAGCTGAGGCAATTGTAAAATTAGCACCATTTGTTAATGGACGATTATATTTAGAAACAAATGGTACATTGACGGAAAAACTAGCTCTGGTGTTGCCATATATTGATCTGATTAGTATGGATATCAAACTACCTAGTACGACGGGACAAGAATTATGGCAGCAACATAGAGAGTTTTTACAATTAGCAAATACCCGTACTGTTTTTGTCAAACTCGTTGTTACCAATACTACAAGTGTTGAAGAATTTCAGCATGCGATTGAGCTGATAGCGGCAGTGGATTGTAATATTCCGCTGATCATACAACCCGTTACCCCAATTAAGAATTGTGAGGGTGCTACACCTGATATGGTACTTGCTTGGCAAGAACAGGCACTTACCTTACTTCGTGATGTACGGGTCATTCCGCAAACTCACAAATTTATGAATCAATTATAATCAGTGTGGAGGGATAGGTTTGCGTATTTTACTAACAAATGATGACGGTATTGGCGCAGCTGGTATTCAAGCACTTTGGCATGAACTTTCAAAGATTGCTGAGGTGGTAGTAGTGGCGCCTGATGTGGAACGTAGCGCTACAAGCCAGTCTATTACAGTGCATAGTCCTATACGAGTGGATCAGTATTCTTTTAATAATCCACGTGTTAGTGGCTGGCGTATCGGAGGGACTCCTGCGGACTGTGTAAAACTTGCCTTAGGGGTATTAATGACAGAGCCTCCTGATATAGTGGTTGCTGGGATTAATCATGGGCCTAATTTAGGAACCGATGTATTGTACTCGGGTACGGTAAGTGCAGCAATTGAAGGAGCCCTGCATGGTATACCGGCAATTGCTGTTTCATTAGATGGTAAGGAACATTATGATTTTAAGCCTGCCGCTGAATTTACAAGTAAGTTAATTCAAAATGTAATTCATCGCTCATTGCCACCTAATACGTTATTAAATGTAAATGTACCTGCACTACCATCGGCAAAGTTAAATGGTGTGGCCATTACGAAGTTAGGAGACCGACAGTATGAAAATACCTTTGAAGCGAGACGTGATCCGAGGGGACGTATGTATTATTGGTTAGGGGGCCGCATTGTTGACAATCAAAATGATGCAGAAAGTGATATTGTTGCGATCAATATGTCTAAAATATCAGTAACACCTGTTCATTTTGATCTAACCAATTATGGGATTATGGATTTAGTAGAGAGTTGGGACTTATAATCTAGGTATATTTAGCTTTATTTCGCATAAATTTACAATATGAATCCTTGTAATACCGAAATCAGGGAGGGAGCATTGTGTCTAAACAAAGTAGTCGGACACGTTTTACGACCAAACCACCCAAGGTAGCAGGAAATGTTGTATGTATATGCAGCGGAGTATTGGTAAGTATAATGGTTTCCATTGGTGCTGCACTATTTTTATCATTCGTAAGTGTAGTGACCGAAAATACATATATAGATGGCTATATACAATATATTATGGTTGGCGTGACGATGATTAGTATTTTTATTGGCAGTGTATATGCCGCTCATAAAGCCGAGTCAAAAGGCTTATGGATCGGTATGTCTGTTGGTTTGCTTTATGTGCTGATTTCCATCAGCATTGGGATGGAAATGAGTCAAGAGTATGTGTCGGTATTGGTATTGGCTAATAAATGTATCGCTGGTATTGCAGCGGGTATAGTAGGCGGCTTGCTTGGTGTAAATTTGTAATACTTTATAGACAGTCGATGAAAATGATTTTGTAGGTGATGGAATAGTGAAAATTGGAATTATTGGTGGTACTGGTGTATATGATCCAAAAATTCTAGAAAATGTACATCAGGCGGAAATGAGCACTCCCTATGGGAATGTATGTTATAAAGTAGGCGATTTCGCAGGAAAAAGTATCGCCTTTATTCCTAGGCATGGTAGTAAACACTCCATTGCCCCTCATTTAATTAATTACCGAGCTAATATTTGGGCTTTGAAAAAAATAGGCGTTAAGTATATTCTAGCAACTGCAGCGGTCGGTTCCTTACAGTTATCAATGAAATTGGGGGATTTTGTATTAGTAGATCAATTTATTGATTTTACGAAGCAGCGAAGTCAAACCTTTTTCGAAGGTGGAGAAAGAGGTGTCGTACATGTGGATTTGACGAATCCATATTGTTTATCTCTACAGGATAAACTACTAACCGTGGCGAATGAGATTGGTATTGCGATTCATTCACAAGGTACATATATTTGCACAGAAGGTCCCCGTTTTGAAACGCCAGCTGAGATTCGCATGTTTTCAAAACTAGGTGCTGATGTGGTAGGGATGACCAGTGTTCCGGAGGTTATTTTGGCTCGTGAAGCACAAATGTGCTATGCGACGATTGCAATGGTTACTAATTTTGCAGCCGGTATTTCGCCCAATCCATTGACATATCATGAAGTAATGGATATTATGAAAAAAAATACGGAAAATTTAAAGACCTTACTGATGAATACAATCAAAATAATAGATATCGAAGGCGATTGTAGTTGTCAGCATGCATTAGATGAATATGGCGGTTGTAAAATATAGAGGGGGGACGATTGTTGTTACAAGCTGTGCAATGGAAAGATCATTCTTTATTATTATTAAACCAAACATTATTACCCAATAAAGTAGAGTATATTGAGTGTCATGATTATCAAAGGGTAGCCGAGGCTATTAAGAGACTAGAGGTACGTGGCGCTCCAGCGATTGGGGTAGCAGCTGCTTTTGGCATTGTACTGGGTGCTAGACAATTTTCGAATCGTCAATATTTTTGGACAGGCTTATTCGAAGTTGCTGAAGAACTAAGGAAGACTCGGCCAACAGCAGTCAATTTATTTTGGGCAATCGGACAAATGATGTCTGTTACGAGTCGGTATGATAGTAGTAGTGAAATTGAGGATATTATTTTGGCCTTAGAGCAGGAAGCGATTGCAATTGCAGATGGTGATCGGGCGATGAATTCTAAAATATCATGCTATGGTGCCTCGCTGTTTACCACTCCCGTTTCCGTTCTTACACATTGCAATGCAGGAGCATTAGCAACAGCTGGTCAGGGAACAGCCTTAGGGGTTATTCGCCAGGCATTTTCCGAAGGTAATATTACAAGAGTATTTGCGGATGAAACAAGGCCATTATTACAAGGCGCTCGTTTGACTGCCTGGGAACTAATGGAAGACCATATTCCAGTGACTTTGATTACCGATAATATGGCTGGCTGGGTTATGAAAAAAAATATGGTACAAGCTGTTATTGTTGGGGCTGATCGAATCACGCTCAATGGAGACGTAGCGAATAAAATTGGTACTTATAGCGTCGCGGTATTAGCAAAGGAGCATCATATTCCTTTTTATGTTGCGGCTCCGGTATCGACCTTTGATTTTACAATGGAAAGTGGATTTGATATTCCGATTGAAGAACGAGCGGCAACGGAGGTAACTCATTTTGCTGATCTATGCACTGCTCCTGAAGGGGTAGACGTTTTTAATCCAGCATTTGATGTGACTCCTAATGAGTTAGTGACCGCTATTATAACAGATTATGGAGTGCTCAAAGGACCCTATTATGAGAACATCATAAAATTACAACAAAAAATAAAGGGAGTTTGATACAATGGAATCAATGATTAGAGATATAAAATTAGCACCACAAGGACATGATAAAATTAATTGGGTTAAAAACTTTATGCCCGTACTCAATGTACTCAATGATGAGTTATCCAAAACCAAACCACTACATGGTAAAAATATTGTGGTAACCATGCATTTAGAGGCAAAAACAGCTTATTTGGCTTTGGTATTAAAAAATGCGGGAGCAAATGTTGCTGTAACAGGTAGTAATCCTCTTTCGACTCAAGATGATGTAGCTGCCGCTTTGGCGGAGCAAGGAGTAAAGGTTTTTGCTTGGTATAATACAACAGAAGAAGAATATGAAACGTTCTTGCATAAAGCACTTGATACAAAACCTGATATTATTGTGGATGATGGTGGAGATTTGGTGTCACTACTTCATGGTGAACGTAGTGAATTGTTACCGCATATTATGGGTGGATCGGAAGAAACAACTACAGGTGTGATTCGTCTTCGCGGACTAGCAGCTGAAGGTAATTTGAAATTTCCAATGATTGCAGTCAATGATGCGTATTGTAAATATCTTTTTGACAATCGTTATGGTACAGGCCAGTCGACATGGGATGGCATTATGCGAACCACAAATCTTACTGTCGCAGGAAAAGTGGTTGTTGTAGCTGGTTATGGCTGGTGCGGCAAAGGGGTTGCGATGAGAGCAAAGGGGCTAGGTGCCAATGTCATTATTACCGAAGTGGATCCAATCAAAGCCATTGAGGCAGTATTTGATGGCTTTAGAGTGATGAAGATGGAAGACGCAGCTAAAGAAGGCGATATATTTGTTACCTTAACGGGTTGTAAGCATGTGATTTGCCAAGAACATTTTGCATTGATGAAATCAGGAGCTGTTCTTGCTAATGCTGGTCATTTTGATCTAGAGATCAATAAAGAACATTTAGCAGAAATGGCTACATCACGGCGAACAGTACGCAAAAATATTGAAGAATTTATTATGGCTGATGGTCGCAAAATCTATTTATTAGCAGAAGGACGTTTGGTTAATTTGGCGGCTGGAGATGGACATCCAACTGAAATTATGGATTTATCTTTTGCGATGCAAGCGTTAGCAGTACTACATATTTTAGAGCATCATCAGGAAATGGAAAATAAAGTATTTAACTTCCCTGAGGAGGTAAGTACTAAGGTCGCTACATTAAAATTATCGGCAATGGGTCTTACGATTGATGCATTAACTGCTGAGCAAAAGAAATATCTGATGCAGGCATAAGCATAAGGAGTGAGCAGAAGTGAGTCATATAGCGCAAATCAGAAATGAGATAGTCGCAGTAGGTCGTACAATGCTTGATAAGGGGTTAGTTGCCGGCACATGGGGAAATATCAGTGCAAGGGTACCTGATACCTCATGGATTGCTGTAACGCCTTCGGGGAAAGGCTATAAAGAGACAAAAGCTACTGATATTGTCATTGTTGATCTAATGGGAAATGTGATCGAAGGTGATCTGAAACCTTCTTCGGAATTACCAGTGCATTTGGCAATTTATCAACATCGCGAGGATGTACAAGCGATTATTCATACACATAGTGTTTTTGCTAGTGCGTGTGCAGTAGCGCATAAAAGTATACCACCAGTAATTGAAGATTTAGTTCAGCTAGTAGGTGGTAGCGTGGATGTAGCTACCTATGCGCTACCTGGAACGGATATACTCGCACAATATGTTGTAGCTGCTTTAGCTAATAAAAATGCAGCACTGCTCGCTAATCATGGTGTAGTGGGTTGTGGGCAGACTCTGACGGAAGCTATGATGGCTTGTGAATTAGTAGAAAAGGCCGCACAGATTTATATTTATGCAAATCAAATCGGCGGTGCCCAAATTTTAAGTGATGACGATACGAAGGTAATGCATGATTTTTATGTTGCCTATTATCGAAAACGCCAGCAGGGGAGGAATGTATAGTGGGAAACATTTTATTGAAAAATGCAGAAGTATTTGGTATAGATGGTAATGTTACAACTGCCGATATTGCCGTAGAGGGATCTGTGATTGCTCAGGTCGGGGAGATTTCAGCGGGTTGGACTCCGAATCGAGTCATTGATTGTACGAATAAATTGGCAGTACCAGGTTTTGTGAATACTCATACTCATGCTGCTATGACGTTATTTCGTAGTTATGCTGATGATATGCAATTGATGGATTGGTTAGAGAATAAAATTTGGCCAGCAGAAGCCAACTTGGTAGCAGATGATGTATATTGGGGTACCATGCTAGCCATTACAGAGATGGTAAAATCGGGTACGACAACCTTTGCTGATATGTATTTTCACATGCCACAGGTAGCCAAAGCCGTTGCCGAAAGTGGTATTCGCGCAGTACTTTCTCGGGGGATGGCTGGAGTTGCTCCGAATGGACAACAAGCATTGGCTGAAAGTGAAGATTTTTTTCGTCAGTATCATAATGCTGCTGATGGCCGAATTACCGTTATGCTTGGACCACATGCTCCTTATACTTGCCCACCAGACTATTTAAAGCAGGTAGTTTCATTGGCACAACGGTTAGGAGCTGAGATTCATATTCATTTAGCAGAAACCATTGGTGAAGTGGAAGAATGTCAAAAGAAATATGGAAAATCACCAATTGCCTTGATGAAAGACCTAGGGGTACTAGATTGTGGGGTATTAGCAGCGCATTGTGTTCATGTATCTAGCTCGGATATTGCGTTGATGAAAGAAGCAAATGTTAGAGTGGCTCATAATCCGGGTAGCAATATGAAACTTGCTAGTGGAATTGCTCCAGTGCCGCAAATGCTTGCTGCAGGTTTATGTGTTGGACTTGGTACGGATGGTGCAGCTAGTAATAATAATTTGGATATGCTTGAAGAAGTGAGATTAGCAGCCATGCTACACAAAGTAAATACTCTTGATCCGCTTGTTATACCTGCGAAAACGGCAGTTGATATGGCAACAAGTTATGGTGCACAAGCACTTGGTCTTGGAGCGGTTACAGGCACAATTGCTGCTGGATTTAAAGCCGATATTACCTTATTGAATATGCATGCTCCTCATTGGTATCCTCGTCATGACCGCTTATCCCTGTTGACATATTCGGCAAATGGTGCTGATGTAGATACGGTAATGATCAATGGTCAAATGATACTAGAGAACAAAAATATGATGACAATTGATGAAGAACAGGTCATGTATGAAGCACATAAGCGAAGTTTACGTCTGATAAAGTAATTTTTATCAATAAATTAGCTAAAATATGTAGTAATTAAGAGGATTTAGCACTAAAAGGCACGAATAGAGATAAGGTAAGTAGAATGACTCAATATATATTCATTTAGAAGGAGTGTTTATCGTTATGTCAGAAACAAAAGTTCCAGTAGGTATTTCAGCTCGTCACGTACATGTATCACAAGCAGATTTGGATATTTTGTATGGAGAGGGATATCAACTGACGTTTAAAAAGGCTTTGAAACAAGGTGGCCAATTTGCTGCTGAAGAACGTGTTGATCTGATCACTGAAAAATCCGAGTTTAAAAATGTTAGTATTTTAGGGCCACTACGTAAGCAAACACAAGTTGAAATTTCCCTTAGTGACGCTTTGAAACTAAAAATTGGTATTCCAGTTCGTGATTCAGGCGATTTACATGATTCTCCTGGTATTAAGATAGTTGGACCTAAAGGTTCTATCGATCTTAAAGAAGGCGTTATTGCTGCAGGACGTCATATTCATATGAATCCAGCAGAAGCTGCTGCTTTTGGTGTGAAAGACAAAGATGTCGTGAAAGTAAAATGTGATGGCGAACGTGGTTTGGTTTTTGAAAATGTATTAATTAGAGTACATGAAACTTTTAATTTGGAAATGCATATTGATACGGATGAAGCTAATGCGGCAATGTGCAAAAATGGCGGTTTAGTAGAAGTAATAAAATAAGCAATTAACACCTTACTATTAATAAATTGGTATCGCTACCATTTATTAATAGTAAGGTTTATTGAAAATAGTATGAATATTTGCTAATCTAATAATAGACTCTAATTTGAATGATGATAGCAATGGATTTTAATTTATAAGGAGTGATATGGAAATGAGCACGAAAGTCATGGTTGTAGATGATTCTCCTTTTTCAAGAATGATGATTATTGAAGCTTTAGCCGATAGCACATGTGAAGTTGTTGGGGAAGCTGATTCGTTAGAGTCTTTAATTGAAACATATAATACTTGTAAACCTGATATTGTAACGATGGATATAGCTATGCCAGGGGCTGATGGTTTTGAATGTAGTCGAGAGCTTCGTCTAAATGATCCTAAGGCAAAAATAATACTGGTAAGTTCGATGAAAGATGAAGAAACAGAAGCGGAAGCCAAACGTATTGGTGTTTTAGGCTATGTGCAAAAACCAATAGATGGAGAAACTTTACTTACCGTAATCAATAATATTATGTCGCCAGACAGTCTGTTTGAGTTATTATTAAATAGGGGATTTGAAACTTTTAAAGAAGTTCTTGCGCAAAATGTTACGCGTATGGCTAAGACTCCAGTACAATTTGCTGAAGTCAATAGTCTTGATGTTGAATATACATCGCAAGGGATTACAACTATTATTGGTATTATTGGTAAATATTCAGGATCGATGATTATGGATTTATCTGTTGAAACTGCTGAAAAAATTGCAGAAGCTATTTTACATCGCCCTTCTAAAAATCGTGAAGAAGTATTAGCTATGGTAGCGGAGCTTGCCAATATCATTGCTGGGATTGCTTGCTCGATGCTTAATAAAAAAGAGAAAGCGTTAGCGCTACGTGTGTCTCCTCCTAGTATGTTCCATGGCAATAATGCGGAAATTGTCAGCCCTAATGTTAAAATCGAAACCGTTATGGCTGAGACTGATTTTGGGAGTATCTTTCTAGGTGTTGGTTTTAAAAAGGGGTCGGTACTATGGATGTAAATCTGATCAACCCAATATTATGTGCTTTTGGTGAAATTATTCCGCAAATAGGCTTTCAAACGGTCCAAAAAAAAAATGTATCCTTAGTCGGTTCTACCGTTAGTTATGATGGAGTATTGATTAATCTTTCGGTTGTAGGTTCCATAAAAGGCGTCATTATGATTGGTATGGATGGTGAATCTGCTAAGCGTTTTGCCTCTAAAATGATGCTGGGAATGGAAGTGAATGAATTTGATAAGCTAGCGCAAAGTGCCGTTTCCGAAATGGGTAACATGGTTTGTGCTAATGCTTGTACACAGTATGCTTCTGTTGGTATAGAAGGGCTTGATATTTCCCCTCCTACTCTTATGATTGGGCAAGGAGGACAGGCTACGTTACCAGTACCGCAGACCATCGTTGTTACATTTTTAGTCGATGAGATTGAAGTAAAATTATATGTAGGGTTAGTGTAATCTAGAGTGAATTGGGAGTGATGGTATGCGATTGCTGATCGTAGACGACTCATCCTTTATGCGAAAACAGATAAAAGATGCTTTTTCTGAGTTGGCAGATATTGAATTTGAAGAGGCAATTAATGGAATTGAAGCTCTAGAGAAGCATCGGACGTTTCAACCTGATGTTATGATATTAGATTATATTATACCGGCTCCCGATGGGTTAGCTATTCTTAAAATCTTAAACAAAATAGATAAAAAAGTAAAGATTATCATGGTCACCGCTCTTGGTAATCAAAAATTCATTTACAAAGATTGTATAGAATGTGGAGCTTTTGCGATCATCTCAAAGCCTATTAGCGAGGAATCTGCCTCAAAAATCATAAAAAGTATTTATGGGCAGGTGACGTAACGTGAAGAAAGTTAACGTTGATGATCTTCAAGAAGGTATGATCTCTGTTCAGACTATTTGCAATGAACGTGGTATCATTCTTGTCGCAAAAGGAATCTATTTAACCCATTCTATTATTCAACGACTCAAAAAGTTTAATATTGAGATGATCGAGATACAAGAAGAAGGTGACGAAGTTGCCCAAACTTCTAGTGTGTCTACTGCAACTGCTAAACAGGTTCTTTCTACTGTAATCGATATTGCGGATGAGGCATTTCATTACAATACCTTGAATGTCAAAGACAAGATTAGAGATATTGAGGTTGTGATGCATTCGGTATTAAAACGACCTTTTATTCAAGAATTTCTTGGTAGTTGTGAAAAAGATCAACCGCTATATCAACATAGTCTTCGTACTGCTATACTGAGCATCAATATCGGATTAATCCAAAAATGGGATGCTTTAAATCTCGAATATCTTGCGATGTGCGCGATTTTACATGATTGTGGTATGGGGACAAAGTTTATTGAAACGGATACAGAGCATCCTTTCGAAGGCTTTATTAAATTGAGGAACAATCCAGATATTGATATGTTGATTGCCGTAGTCTGTTTACAACATCATGAATGCTATAATGGTAGTGGCTTTCCATTTGCATTCAAGCGAATACAAATTACGGATTTTGCCTGTTTACTTGCTATTGTTGATTATTATGATCGTTTATTAATGAAAACGGATGATCCACGTAAAGCTATGTTTGAAACAATTGGAAAGAAAAATATATTATTTGATCCTGGTATGATAGAAATGTTTAGTTCTACTATTAATTGGTCCAGGCTATACAATATTCCAGTGAAATAGTCTGGCGATATACCCGATTCGCCCTGCAAAAAATAGTGAGAGGTCATATCATAGATAGCGTCAATCAAGAATAATATCTTGTTGATGGTATCTTTTTTTTGCGTGTTAGCACAGTATTTATATGTAACTTCATAATATATATGGATGGAGCTTTGCGAGGTGATGGTATGGTTATGAAGACTAGTGGGCTTAGTATCAATACAAACGGTCGAAAAGTGGGTGTAGCTCTAAGTGGCGGTGGTATTAGAGGGGCAGCACATATCGGAGTATTGAAAGTATTAACGGAAAATAATATACCCATTGATGTGATTAGCGGAACGAGTGCTGGTGCTATTATTGCGGCTATGTATGCCTGCGGTTATACTCCCACGCAAATGCAGACAATGGTACAAAAGCTTAAAATGAATGAGTTTATTGATTTAAACGTTACGGTAGCGGATCTTTTTAAGCATGGCATGAAGTGGTTATATAATGGTATGTTTCGATTCTGGTCAGTGCTTCCTACCGGTCTGATTAAAGGGGATAAAATCGAACAATATTTTTACAATTTATGGCAAGAACGCACCGTAAGAGACACTATGATCCCCGTAGCGATTACTGCAGTTGATTTAAATTCGGCAGAGACGGTATTTTTTACTACGCCAGTATTCAATAAACGTGCCATCTTGAATGCTAGATATTACCATAATGCAATGCTGACAGATGCTGTACGTGCGAGTATCTCTATACCTGGAATATTCTTTCCTAAAAAATATCGAAGTATGACATTAGTCGACGGCGCTGTAAAAAATAATTTACCTACCGATATTTTACGTCATATGGGTGCTGATATCGTCATTGGAGTAGATCTAGGGTATGATGGTCAGGCTAATTATGCGATAAAAACTGTGGGGGAAATTTTAGTGCAATGTATTGAGATTATGAGCCGAGAAGTAACACTACTGAAATCAGAGCAACATGCTGATATTATTATCCGTCCTAATACGTTTGATATGAATGTAAAAGATAAGAAGCAGGCAATATTGTGTATTGAACGAGGCGAACAAGCGGCAAAAGAAAAACTTACAGAAATTAAACAACTATTATATGTTGACAATCAAAAGTAAAAATGAAGGTCTCTTATCCTTACATGGATAAGAGACCTTCAATTTGTTAGCTGTTTTTATGTTGGGCTTTTAGCTTGCGTAATTCTCTCGTTAAAAAGATACCCGTAATCACCGATGCTCCTAAATCAGCAAGGGGAGTCGCGATCCAGGAACCTGTAAGACCAAATAGGTTTGGCAGAATGATAATTAGCGGAATCAGCAGTATGAGTTGCCGAGACATACTTAACAGAATCGCGTGCTTTGCTTTTCCTACAGCTTGAAAATATTGGGAACTGATAAGCTGAAAACCAAGTATAGGCAACATAGCAAGAACGATTTTCATTCCTCTTGCTCCCATAGCAATTAAATCAGGATTTTGATTAAACAAACTTATAATAGTAGAATCAAATAGTTGGATCATAACAAATCCACTTATAGATAGGCAAGTAGCCGCAAAGATTCCCAGTTTTAATACTTCGATGACGCGATCATATTGCTTGGCGCCATAATTAAATCCGATTATTGGCTGTAGACCTTGGCTGATACCGAGTATTGGCATTAATAGCAGCATGGCAACACGCTGGATGATGCCCATCGAGGCAATTGCCATTTCACCGCCATATTTTAATAAACTGAAGTTAAATAGTACAGTAACAATACTGGCAGCAAATTGCATCAGAAATGGAGATAAACCGTTTTTCGTGATTTGTCTGATAATATGCCAATCAGGGATCATATTGGCAATATGTAGCTTCAAAAGGCTTTTTTTACTTGTGAAATGTAATGTTACCCATATGGCGGAAAATGCTTGGGCAATTACTGTAGCCCAGGCAGAACCGCTGATGCCCATTTTAAGACCAAAAATAAATAATGGATTGAGTATAATGTTCACTCCAGCTGAAATCAACATTGTCATCATTGCTGTTTTGGGGTCGCCTTGTGCCCTGATGATCGTATTCATCCCAAAGCCGATATGCATAAAGACGCTACCTAGCAAAATAATACGGGTAAAATCTCTAGCATATGGTAATATAGTTTCGTTAGCGCCAAGGCCAATTAATATGGGATCTAAGAATAGTATCATGAACATGCTTAGGACCGCCATCACAATGCTTGCTAACATATAAGCATTGCCAAGAATTTTTTCGGCCTCATTAACCCTTTTTTCTCCCAAACGGATTGATACAAGAGAACTAGATCCTACTCCAATCAGTACTCCGAAAGACATTAAGATAATCATAATAGGAAATGTGATTGCTACCGCTGCCAAGGCGATTTCTCCAACACCGTTTCCCACAAAAATACTATCCACAACATTATATAACGCATTAATCACCATGCCGACAATAGCTGGTACCGAAAACTTCCACAATAGTTTACTAATTTTCTCTTCACCAAGTAACTTAGAATTATCCATACATCCTCCAACTGATAATTTTTGTAAGTAGGGCCATGATTACAACAATAGATGATATTAGTATATCACGATCTTACTTGTGTATTATAGAGAAATAAAGGAAATAAAGCAATATATAAGGTGAATTTGAACTAGTCTATATTCGACATATTCATCGTATGTGAATTTCTAGAGATTGAACAAAAATAATACAGCTTGCCGTAAAATACGACAAGGGCAAAACGAGTTAGTCATATATATAGTAGGTACATGTAATTCAGCTATCGATAACTGGTATGTGATAAGAAAAGACTTGGTTTTGGCCAAGTCCTCAGACGAAGGCCAAAGCCTTAGTCGTTCTTACTTGAAATCGAGAAAGTGATATACTTTCTGATTCCGTAAAAAACGACAATGAATTGTAAAAAAAAGTATTGTCAAAATATTGAACATGTGATACTATTAAATAGTTCTAAAAATGTAAAAATTGTCCTAAAAAGTAAATTATATATATGGATTCTGTGAACATTAGTCTAAATTTGGACACTTGGACTAATGGGAGAAAGTAGTGTAACCGACCATCCTTGCAATAGGGTGGTTTTCTTTTTGCAAAACTGAAAGAGTTGCAGTATCCTGCAATAAAAATAATAAGGAGGCAACCTTTATGGCTCGTCAATACATGGATGAACAAATCACAACCATCATACAGGAGATGGAAGAGGACACAGAGCAAATGCTGCAAGAAACTCGCCTTGCACAAGAGATAGTAGAACAAAATATCGAAAGTGGCCAAGTTGTTATTAATGGGGAAATCGTAACATTTGCACCTCGACAATTTCTTGATGGGCAAATGAGCATCACGATCCCCACTGAATGGACAGATCTGCCACCTGACTTAGCCAAGCTAAAATATCCTTATGAAGATCGACCAACGATTATTCTTACGGATGAGACCACTGCCTTTAACCTGGTGATCAATTATCTTCCGCAACCGTTAGAACAAGCAGGGGTTAAAGAATGTACCAACAGCCTACGCTTATATACTGGAAATATGACCAAAGCAAAATTCGTAGGTAATGGCCTCGTTAAACACGAAGAGAAAGAGTTAATGATAGGGTGGTATGCTTTTGTCGTACCAGGTTTTGATGAAGAGTTATATAGCTTTGTTTGTTGCACGGCGTTAGCTCATCGAGGCTTACTGGTCAGTTTCAATTGCTTAGCCTCGCAAAAAGAACGCTGGCATGCTGTTGCGCTGGCAATGATGAATACGTTAACCCTAACACCAAACGAGGAAAAACAAATCATACAGGAGGGAACTGGCTATGTCCTTAGGTCCAATCGATAGTACAAAGATAGGGGGATTTACCCAATCTACAACAAAATTAAATTCGCTAGAAAGTAGTACTAGTAATTCGATGACGATGAGTGGTAACGATCTTGGTATCAGTAATGCTACACAGCTAGGTGGGCATACCTCATCTAATACAAGCCTCGGTTCTTTAGAAAGTGTCAGTGATCAGTTCATGAGTACAAGTGGAACCAAGATTGGCGCTAGCAGTGGTAAAAATGTTGGCGGTTTAGCGCAAGGCGTCAGCAATGCTATGGGGATTAGTGGAAGGGGACTAGGGATTAACAATCTTACTAATGTAGCGGGATTTACTCAAGCTGCATCCAGTTTAGACCTTTTAAATAATGGTACAACCAAATTAACTAGTGTCCTAAGTAGCGCTGCTGTGGCGGGTGGACTCGGCAAAGCTGCATTAACGTTAGATGGAGCCGCCAGTTGTGCGAGTGAAGCTTTACATAGTGGGCTATTGCCAGCGAATGCTACCGCCAAACACGTTGCAACACTTTTGAATACGGCAAAATCGCTTGGCGTCACGGCCACGAATATTAAAGATAAAGTGGCCAATATTATAACGGTAGCTGGAAAAAACAATATTTATCCACCAATACAAAAAAATCCTGCCATCGAGGCACTGGCCTCGCTAGGTCATGCCATTACTTGTCATAAACTAAAATTTGTTCCTTATGATTTTAGCGATATTTTGGAAGTGAATATTTTTCAAGCAATCAATGAGCATCCTCGGCTTTATATCAAAGGGGTATTAAAAGCGGCGAGCGCTGGTAGTGATGGGAAAAAATCAGAAGACCAAACCGTTCAGGAAGCGGTTGCTGGTACCTGCGTAGCATTATATAGCATTGATGAACAAGGAAATGTTGAACCACTATTTCAGGGCTATATTTTAAAAATCAAACAAACACAGCACACCGACCTAAAATACATTGAAACCCAAGCGGTAAATTGCAGTTATAGTCTAGATGTAACCAAACATAGCTGCTCCTTCCAAAGAACAAGTGCCACCTATGGCGATATCATCGCTGCTGTCATTCCGCAAGAGGCTCAAGTGGCCATGATTGTGGAAGACAAAGCAGTAGAAAAACTAATCGTTCAATATAAAGAAAGTGAATGGGAGTTTTTGCAGCGTTTAAGTTCTCATTATAATACTGGTTTGGTCGTAAATCCTATTGCTGAAAAACCACAAATTTACTTTGGTGTAGCAACGGGTGATGAAGCCAAGGACATCACTGTTGCTTCCTATGCCGTACAAAAAAATATCGGAAAGTATCGTACGACAGAAGCCAATCATCTCACACACTCCAATGTAAGCATCAGTGATATTGATTTTACTTCCTACCAAGTAGAAAGTTTTGACCGTCATAATATTGGTGATGCCATAAACTTTTTAAATCATACTCTCTATGTTAAAAGCATTGAGACAACCTTAGAACAAGGGATGCTAAAATATAGCTATATTTTAGTGACGAAAGTAGGGCTCTTACAACCTGATTTATTTAACGAAAATCTGATTGGCGTATCGCTAATGGGTCAGGTAAAACTTATCACCAACGATCAAATCAAGGCGCATATTGTGGAAATCGACCAAGCTTGGGACGAAGAGGCAGATTGGTATTTTCCGTATTCCACTGTATTTAGTACCCCAAAAGGCGGAGGCTGGTATGCAATGCCTGAGCCAGGGGATACAGTGCGTATTAATTTCCCAACACATAAAGACGAAGATGCGACAGCCGCAAGCTCTGTAAATCGAGACCAATCAGCAAAAAGTGAAGAGCAAACAGAAAGTGGCGGCGGAGACGGTGGTGGAGCTGAACCTCCGCGTTCGGATCCTGATAAAAAATCGATGAGCAATATATATGGCAAAGAAGTGCTGTTTACCCCCGATGGAATCTATATTACTAATCAGGCTGGGAAAATCTTTATAAATCTGACGAATGCCGATGGGATCACCATTGTTAGTGAACTTGACATTAATATCCAATCTAAAGAAAACATTGTCATCAAAGCTGATAAAGAACTCTTCCTGATTGCGGGAGAAAATTTGAAACTCACCAATGGTGCTTCCACCATTAGTATGGATAAAGCCAATATCATTGAAATTCAAGGCAGTGAAGTCAAAACCAACTAATAGGGGTGAAGACCATGACCAGGGAAGAAGCAGAACAACATTTCTGGCAAACGAGTGCCAAGAAGGCGTGCCAGGTAGCACTAGCACAAACTGATCAATATTATCGAGATAATAAAGAACAGTTAGTCCAAGAATTTACTACGGCATTTATTGCCTATTGCAAAAAAATCCGTCAAGCGCAAGATAACGATGAAAAAGATAAGATTCGTCATATCTTTTATTCGATGCTCTATTCCTCACTTCTAACAACAGACCCCCTATGGCGTATGGATGCTTATAATAAAGAATCCTATATGGACAAACAGGAATGCTCCTTCACGTATGATACTCCTTGGCTATTTCGCCCCCTTCATGATGCCTGCCAGGAACTAGACAAAACACGCAGACGCTATGTAGGGAAAATAGGTCCGGATTACATCGATAAAATAAAACGGCGTGAAGCCTATAAATACATTGTATATGTGGTATTAGTAGCGAGAGAGGCAATGCAGCAAGCTTGCCACAGTGAAGAATTTGTCGCAATGAACAAGTGCAAGACCCTTGATATATGGGTAGGGGAATATAAAGATGCAAACAAAGCGATCTATTGTTATGACATTCGTACGAAGAGTGCAGAAAAAGTAAAGAAATGGTTAACAGAAAAAAAGGATAAAAACTATTTCTGCATTGTCATCAAAGATCTTGATTTATCTGGTGGTGATTACAGTAATCTGGAATTTAGCTATTCTGATCTTTCGGGCTGCATTCTCAAAGAAGTACAAATGTATAACAACTATTTTTATGGTACCAATTGTAGCCATTGCGTGATTGAAGATAGTGCTTTTTATAACAGTAACATCAATGGTGCTACATTTGCCGATGCCATCATTAAAAGAACGGATTTTCGCTTTATGCAAGGGCAAAAGAGCGATATTTATTATAGCGATGATGATGATGACGAAGATGATGAGTATGAAGAAGAATATGATAATCATGATGGTAAGAATATGCGAGAATTTAATAAAGGGCACTTAGTTAGCATACTAGAGGGGGCTGACTTCACGAATAGTATCT
>Ga0074193_1001952_pt1 | contig 21322 bp, 18 predicted proteins | sample EPASupsiteHSE605_FD_64523 | JGI IMG/M metagenome (GOLD analysis project Ga0074193, IMG submission 64523) | Bioremediated contaminated groundwater from EPA Superfund site, New Mexico - Sample HSE6-05 | ecosystem: Environmental > Aquatic > Deep subsurface > Groundwater > Contaminated ... | reverse complement strand
ATTGCTAGGCTCATCGAGCAAAAGAATATTCGGAGCGGCGATAAGGATACTCAGCAGATATAGCCGCCGCCTTTCACCGCCGCTAAGCTTTCCAATGCGTGCGTATTGCAGCTCCGAGGTAAACAAAAATCGTTCCAGCATTTGCGAGGCGGTGAATGTGCCCTCTTCGGTCTTAATTTCGCTTGCTATTTTGCAGATAAAGTCATGGACCCTCATTTGGCTATCCAGTTCCCGGCCTTCCTGAGTGAAATATCCGATTTTAACAGTAGAGCCGACCTCCACCGTGCCCTCATCCGGCGCAAGCTTTCCGGCAATTATATTCAGCAGGGTAGATTTTCCTGCACCATTTCTTCCAACAATTCCAATGCGGTCATCACGCTTAATGTTATAAGAAAAATGGTCAATTACGCAAGTATCATCAAACGTTTTGCAAATGTCTGTGAGTTCAATCAACTTTTTTCCCATACGGCTGGACATGGTTGCCATCGCCACAGTATCGTCCGCTAACGGCGCCGATTGATCCTTAAGCGTATAATATCTGTCAATACGGTCGCGGCTCTTCGTGCTGCGTGCTCTGGCGCCGCGCATTATCCACTGGTATTCCTTGCGCAGAATCGCCTGTCTTTTTCGCTCACTTGCCTCGGCATAATCGTTGCGCTGTGCACGAAGCTCCAAATATTTCGAATATTTTGCTTCATATGTGTAAAGCTTGCCGTGTGACAGCTCCGTTATGTGGTTAACAATGCGTTCAAGAAAATAGCGGTCATGGGTCACCATAATGAGTCCGCCCGAAAAGCGGCTGAGTCGCATCTCAAGCCAGATTACCATATCGCTGTCAAGATGGTTTGTAGGCTCGTCGAGAATCAGAATGTCCGAAGGATGAATAAGCGCGGCTGAAAGCGCCACCCGTTTTCTCTGTCCTCCGGATAGCGTTCCAATTTTAGCATTATGATCCGTTATTCCCAGCCGCGTCAGCATGGATTTAACTTCGTACTCGTTTATCTCGCGAAATTGCGGTGTGAATTCCGCAAACACCTGTTCGAGCACCGAGAATTCATCGTTCATAATCGGATTTTGCGAAAGAAAAGTTATACGTGCGTTTCTTTGAACAGTAACAGACCCGGCATCAGGAAACTCCAGGCCTGCAAGAATTTTTAGCAGTGTGCTTTTACCTGTTCCGTTTATGCCTATAATACCGATTCGGTCCTTTTCGTTTAGATAAAGCGTAGCGTCCTGCAACAGCTGCTTCGTGTCATAATTTTTATATATATGCTCTGCTGATAATAGCATCAATTCTCCTTTAAAATTGTCAGTTCAGATAGTCCCACAATGAGCATCAATCTCAATTCACCTGCAAAATTACATCATCCGTAAGCTGAACATAATCGACTTCATCGAGAGATATTGGGACAGTCAGATTGTAATTGTAATTAGAGCTGCTGCCACTCGAGGCCATCAATGCGTATTTGCTTCCGTCTTTCAAGACTACAAAAGGTGAAATCCCAATAGTGTTGCTGATTGAGTTCGGAGACGCTTTATATTCGCAGTATCCCGAGAACCCCGAGAGGACAAAGGAGGTGACTTTTGCCTCATACCATTCTTTGCTCCATAAGTCATAGCCGCTGACCGTGACCGGCTCATTTACAAGTTCGACCGCTTTGCCCCCGTTAGTAAAGAGAACGCCGAAATCCCACTGTCCTTCGATAAGGTTGACAATTTTTCCGCTCTCATCGGTTATAATGTTCTCAAGATGCAATGTGCGAACAATTCCGTTGTCGAAGGAATAATTGCGGTTCGCAGGGTAATTTGTAAGTCGGATTGAAATCAGCAAAGAGTAGCGGTTATCCGTCTGGTTGCCGTCATCCAAAGTCATACATGAAGTCCCGCTTGTGCCAAGTCCGATACTCTCGTCGTTTATCAGTAGTCCTTGATTTCCAAAATTGTACCCGCATCCGGCGTTCATGCCTTCGGGAAGTTCCACGTCCAGCTTGTAATATGAGTAAAAACCATCTCCGGTCGCGGAATCCAAAGTAATTTTAACTCCCGCGTCCTCTGCAACAGCGGAAACAACAGTGGCGCTGCCTTTTATAATGTTCAGCTGTGCCTTAGTCAATTTGCTCGAGCTGCGGTCTGCAAAGAAGTTACCCATCCAATTATTCCGGTTATCGCAGTAATCATCCAAATCAATACTGACAAGATAGCCGGTCTGGGGGGCCAATGTGTTCCAAATGTACTCAGTCGAGTACTGAACTTTTTCATCCGCAATTACACTGTCAAATGTTTTCTTGTCGCATTCAAGCCTCATAGAATTGGTTTTACCATTAAACTCGTTGTTCACGATTATATAGTAGTTCTCACCGTCCTCGCACTTTTCGGCGATGTAGTTCAGCCCGCCAGTGTTCACGCCGTGAGCGGTATAGTATGTATCTCCGATGCTGCATAACAGCACTATGACAAGCACTATCAAGATGACAGTACTGAGCTTTGTGTCCTTTTTTCGATGAAGATTCCTGATTTGGGGCACAATGGCAATTAGTGCAATTATCGGGATTGCGAACTCTCCGAGACCGATGAGTTCACCAACAGAATATGGGATATTCAAGTTTCGAAATTCCCACAGATAAAACAATACCCAATACGCTGCCGACAGCACGGCAAATGCGATTGCAAGAATTGTCTTGAATGACTTTGACCTGACGATTCTACCCATATAGCTTAGGTGCCTCCCATTTGCTAATTATGTGTTTTCAATATATTCTCGAGCGAAGTTTCAAACCTTATGTCTTGTTCCTTATTTCGTTTTGAGGGGCCTTTAAGCCTGCCGCCGGAACTGCGGATTTTTTTGGCCGTGTGGCGGGCAAGCAACATCGCGTCAATATTGTCGGCGGTGTATTCTAGCCCGTCCTGATTTATAGTTACAGCATTCCGCGCAAGGCACATTGCGGCGAGCCCATAGTCCTGAGTAATAACGATGTCGCCGCCATTTACAAGATTAACCAGAGCAAAATCCACGCTGTCAGCGCCTTTTGAAAAGGTCAGTGTTGTTGCTCCGCTTTTTTCAAAAACGTGGGATGTATCGCAGAGAATTATGCAGTCTGTATTATGTTTTTTCGCTATCCGTACGGTGAAATCCACCACTGGACAGCCGTCGGCATCTATAAGTATTTTCATAGTGGCTCCTGTTAGTGTATATACACAACTTGAAGTTCGTCGGTGTTACCATAATGTGAAGCATAATTATGATGTCAGCCTGCTTGTTATGCTCTTCATTTTTCGAACAAATCCTTTATTTGTTCCACGTATTTTTCAGCATGCATCAAGCTGAGTTCTCCATGCTTCATTCCGTCTGCAATATATAGCCGACTCCCTTTGATTCTGCTATGTAATAGTTCGGCGGATCTTTTCATAATACGAATTTCCTTTGAGCCTACAATAATTAAGACCTTTGCGCTAGTATTTGCGATAGACCTTTGTAGGCTATAATTTCCGTTACTAAGCGTAATATTGATAAGCGTTTGTTTCGACATTCTCAGGCTGTCGTCATAGTAGTGCCCAAAGTCGTTTTCAGGTACACAGAGTGATTTGGCCTGCATTCTTGAAAACCAGCGTTGCTTTATTATCCCATAAAACAATTTGTATGTTGGAATCGTCAGCATGGTCATTCCTTTTATCGGGTAAACAAGAGCGCTTTCAAGGATTGCAAATTCGGCGATGTCATTCCGCACTGACAAAACTTCAGCAGCGATTTGAGCTCCTATTGAGAGCCCGCCGACAGCATAAACCTTTCCGCCATGTTTTGTATCAATGTACGCAATCAGTTTTTTTGCAGAATCCTGAATGCTAACAAATTCCGTCTCACCGTCTTCACCGTGACCGTCAATAACCGGTGTGATAATATGATACATAGATTTTAGTTCTCCAGCAACTTTGTCCCATGACCAATCTGACAGACCGCCGCCATGCAAAAGAATGATGGTAGGTAGTTTTCTATCTCCTGTTTCCTTGAAAAGCATAAAATCTCCTTTATGGATTATAAACACAATTAGCAGTTCTATTTGCTACAGCTAATGCTAATAATCTTACAGATAAACCGGAATTCGTTTTATCGGATATTTTATTTTTTAATCCATCCCTGTTCGATCCAATATTGTTTCTCTACTGGTGAGCTGTCCCAACCGGAGGAGTGCATACCGGAGAACATCCAGAAAAGGAACCTTGACTTTAGTCCGGCTTTCGGCGCGCCGGCATTAGAAACACGAGCGGCGAGCCTTTTCATGTCCATTTCGATTTTTTCCTTTTTTCTAGGTTTGACCATATCCCAGTTCATCGCCTGGACTGCAACCGCATAGCGTTTTATGTACGGAACACCCATGTACAGAAGTGCTTTCTGCACCTGCTTTGCCGCGATTTTTGCACTGCCCCCGGCGCAGGTCGAGATGACTACGGCTTTCTTTTGAAACATCCACGGCAGCGGTCTGTGAGACATCCAAAAGTCAAAACAAAGATCAATGAGAGCCTTCATCTGCGCGGAAGGTCCGAAGCAGTAGTTGGGCGTGGTGAAAATGAGCAGCTCCGCCTGTTCCATAGCGTCGAGAATCTTTTTCTTGTCAGAATAAAAAGGGCATTTTTCAATATTTTCTATGCACTGATAACATCCAAGGCAAAAGTGGTCCAAATCACGCGGCAAAAAGAACTCAGAGATAATATCACCATCCGTAATGTTTCCTGCGAGCATTCTGCCGATGTGATATGTGCTCCCTTTGTGGTTTTGCCCGTTTATAATCGCTATTTGCATTGCCCATCCCTCATTAAATTTCAGTTTATCGCAATGTATAAATACAGTAGGCTACATCATTTTCACTGCGTCCGCCAAACACAGCATCGCCTTGACTATGCTTCGTATTTTGCTATAACAGGATGCATTAAGAATCTACAGCTGCATACCCAAAGCAAAACACAAGCCCGCTCTCCCAATTGGCAGAGCGGGCCTCAAGTTTCACACACTGCCTGTACTATCTAAGTAATCGACTGGGTTACGTGGTTATCCGAGTTAAATTATTGCTAGTAAATGCTGGTTAATTATACCATTAATTTGCCGAAATAACAATAATAAGAAGTTTATTTTAGTATACAGGTCGAATATTAGTTTATAACCATTTGCTCTATATTAAGGAAATTAAAAAATTCTGCAGCTTTAAGCCGCAGGACGTCAACTTTATCATATTGGTATAAGCCTCGCTAACAGCAAGATGGTAATAACTGATTTCTCTTTGATGATTTCTATTTTCTTAACTTTATTTTATTGTGAATATATACATTTTTAGTTTCGAATTACCATAGAATAATGGCCTAAATATTCACACATTGAACAATAATCTGCACTAAAAATAACGGGAATTTCTACTCAACTGGGGTATAACTGGGGGTAGTAATAAATATCCAGTCCCTACAATTGCCTCAAATATTAGTAAAACAGCCCTAAATCATTGATTTAAGGCTGTTTTAGTGGTTGCGGAGGCAGGATTTGAACCTACGACCTTCGGGTTATGAGCCCGACGAGCTGCCAGACTGCTCCACTCCGCGATATTCAAATACAGCTCTTTTTTAAGAGCCTAAACAGCATACCACGCCGCATATTAAAAGTCAAGGCTTTTCCCGTAACGCAGAGGTGTAAGGTTCCGACAATTTTATCCAATTTTATCGGCGCATAAGCGCGGCCGCCTCCGCCGCTTAACAGGCGCGCGAAGGCGGCCGTTTTATTGGGCTTTTTTAATTTTTACAATACGCTGAGATACCGCTCGCCGGTATCCGGAAGCAAAACGACGACTGTTTTCCCTGCAAATTCGGGTCTTGACGCGACCTTTGCCGCCGCAATTGCCGCCGCGCCGGATGAAACGCCTACGAGCAGTCCCTCGGTTTCGGCAAGCTCACGCATCGCCTCAAACGCCTCGTCGTCGCTAGCCCTTACGACCTCGTCGTAAACCGTTTTGTCCAGAACAGCGGGAATGAAATTCGCGCCTATCCCTTGTATCCTGTGCGGTCCCGCAGCTTCTCCCGAGAGAAGCGCTGAGCTGTCCGGTTCCACAGCCACTATCCTTACAAGAAAATTTTTTTCCTTCAGGTATCTCCCTACGCCTGTTACTGTGCCGCCTGTACCCACGCCCGCAACAAAGGCGTCCACCTTTCCGTCCGAATCGTGCCAAATTTCCGGCCCCGTTGTCGCATAGTGTGCCTCGGGATTCGCGGGATTTTCAAACTGCCCCGCTATGATGCTGCCTTCGTTTTCACGGCAGAGCTCCTGCGCTTTCTCAACCGCACCGGCCATACCCTTTGAGCCCTCGGTCAGGATGATTTTTGCACCATAACCCTTAATCAGCTTGATGCGTTCAATGCTCATGCTGTCCGGCATAACGATGACGGTTTTATAGCCCAGAACGGACCCGATTGCGGCGAGTCCTACACCGGTATTGCCAGAGGTTGCTTCGATTATCATGCCGCCATTTTTGAGTTTTCCCTCTCGCTCGGCGGTTCGAATGATGTTGAGGGCAACCCTGTCCTTCGCGCTGCCGGCGGGGTTGGACCTTTCGAGCTTTGCGACCAGACGCGCGTTCGGGCAGTGCTTTTTTCCGAAAGCATGAAGCTCGACAAGAGGCGTATTTCCGATAAGCTCAGTGACATTGTTGAATATTCTTTCCATTTTCATCGCTCCAAAGACTTTTCTTTCAACAGACTGTTGAAAAATTAGATATCAATATGTATAATACTTCAATATAACCGCAATAACAAGACAGAAGTTTGCGCTCCGTTAATCGGGTGCAGAAACCGGAAAGGCAAGTGTCATATTATGAAACGTACGAAAATCTCCGCGCTGTACGCGGAAGCCTCCGCTTTCACGAGCGAAGAAATCACGGTCTGCGGCTGGGTACGCACCCTCCGCGACATGAAGAATTTTGCTTTCGCGGAACTCAACGACGGCAGCGCACACAAAAGTCTGCAGGTCGTTTTTGAAAAGGATACACTAAGTAATTATGACGAACTTGCCCGTCAGAACGTCGGCGCGGCCCTCATCGTTAAGGGCCAGCTTGCGCTCACGCCCGACGCGAAGCAGCCTTTCGAACTTAAGGCCTCCTCCGTCGAGGTCGAGGGTACCTCCACTCCCGATTATCCGCTTCAGAAAAAGCGCCACAGCCTCGAGTATCTGCGCACAGTCGCGCATCTGCGTCCGCGCACGAACCTCTTTTCGGCGGTGTTCCGCGTACGCAGTGTTGCAGCCGCAGCTATACACGAATACTTCCAACAGCAGGGCTTTGTCTATGTTCACACGCCCATCATCACGGGCTCGGACTGCGAGGGCGCGGGTGAGATGTTCCGCGTGACGACTCTGGATATCGATAACCCTCCCCGCACTGCAGACGGCAGGGTCGACAACTCCAAAGACTTCTTCGGCAAGGCAACAAACCTTACCGTTTCCGGTCAGCTCAACGCCGAGAACTTCGCGATGGCCTTTGGCGACGTTTATACCTTCGGTCCGACCTTCCGCGCCGAGAACTCCAACACGGCGCGCCACGCCGCAGAATTCTGGATGATTGAGCCGGAGATGGCTTTCGCCGATCTCAACGACTATATGGACAACGCCGAAGGGCTTATCAAATATGTCATCCGCTCAGTTCTGGCAAAGTGCCCGCAGGAAACGGAGTTTTTCAACAGCTTCGTCGACACCGGACTGATCGAGCGGCTTAACCACGTTGCTGGCTCCGACTTCGGCAGGGTCACCTACACCGAGGCCGTCGAGCTTCTGAAAAAGCACAACGATGAGTTTGACTACAAGGTCGACTGGGGCACAGACCTCCAGACCGAGCACGAGCGTTATCTGACGGAAAAAATATTCAAAAAGCCGATTTTTGTCACAAACTATCCCAAAGAGATAAAAGCCTTCTATATGCGTCTGGACGACGACGAAAGAACCGTCGCCGCAGCGGACTGTCTAGTTCCAGCAATCGGCGAAATCATCGGCGGCAGCCAGCGCGAGGAGCGCCTTGATGTGCTTGAAAAGCGTATGGTGGAGCTGGGGCTCAGGAAGGAAGACTACTGGTGGTACCTCGACCTCCGCCGTTACGGCTCATGCCGTCATGCGGGCTACGGTCTTGGCTTCGAGCGCCTCATAATGTATTTAACGGGCGTCAGCAACATCCGCGATGTGGAGCTGCACCCGAGGACAGTCGGCACCGCCGAATTCTAAAACAAAAGTGCAGCCCTTCGTTCAAATTGGGCTTCAGAGCGATTATTCTGTCAGGAAACTCCTAAGGCCTCACATATCGAGGAACGTCGGCTCATGCCCGACAGCGGGAAGCAGCCTGGAAAAGAGCTCCGATGTGCGAAACTTCAGACTGCTCGTATTGATGCACGGATGGCAGGCGAAAAATTCCTGTTTCGGTATGTCGCTGTCAACGAGGAGCCGGACTGCGTTATCTTTGTCGTTCATCAGCCCCATTACGCTGACGCTTCCGGGGCGGATATCCAGAAACTGCTCCATGTGCCTTTCATCGGCGAAGTGCAGGCGGGCGACTCCGAGCTGGGACGAAACGACCGAGGTATGGAACTGCTTGTCCGCCGGCATTATCAGAAGATAAAAGACCGTTTCCTGTCTGTTGCACAAAAACAGGTTTTTGCATATGCGCGTACCCAAAACCGAAGCCCTCTCGAGGCAGACCTCCATGGTCTCAGCTTTTTCGTGGTCAACGCGGGTATATTCGATCCGCAGACTGTCCAGAAGGTCATAGGAGCGTATTTCCTGCGGTATGCGTCCTTCCGTATCTTTTGGTCTGCCTGTCTCAACATCCATTATTTTTCTTTCCTCCGCGAGCACTTTATTATTTAACAAGGATAGCACAACAAAAGCAATGACGCAAGGAGCGAAAACCCGGCGTCTGTGTTATAATAGAGAAAAATGCGGGAGTGGTCAAACATGAACCCTTTTCCCTATTCAAACGATAATAAGCGCTACAGGTCTCTTGCTTACGAAAACGGCAGGCAGGGACATAAAATCTATAAAGCGGTAATCGACGCGGGGTTCAACTGCCCGAACATCGACGGGACAAAAGGCCTTGGCGGCTGCATCTACTGCGGCGGCGGCAGCGGATATTTTACGGCGTCCCCCGCCGTACCGATAGACAGGCAGCTGACGGACGAGCTTATCCGCATACGCAGTAAGGTGCCGGACGCCTGCGCCGTAGCATATTTTCAGGCGCATTCAAACACTTATGCTCCGCTTGCAAGGCTCCGCGAAATGTTTGAAACGGCGCTCAGGCACAAGGGCATCTGCGGTCTTGCAGTCGCGACAAGGGCGGACTGCCTCCCTGCCGACGTGCTCGATTATCTCAGCGAGCTGAACGGGCGGACAAATCTAACCGTGGAGCTCGGGCTCCAGACGGTATTTGACGAAACCGCCACGATAATAAACCGCTGCCACAGCTTCTCGGACTTTTGCGAGGGCTATTCGGCGCTGAAAAGCCGTGGAATAAGAGTCACCGTCCATATCATCAACGGCCTACCGGGAGAGACGGCGGATATGATGGCGCAAACGGCCAGGACTTTGGGAAAAATGAGACCGGACGGGGTCAAAATACACCTTCTGCACGTTATAAACGGCACACGTCTGTGCGAAATGTATGAGCGGGGCGAATATGAACCGATGAGTTTTCGGAATTATACTGAGACTGCCGTGCGGCAGCTCGAAGTGCTGCCGCCTGAAACGACAATAGAAAGGCTGACGGGCGACGGCGAGAGAACAACACTTGTCGCCCCACTCTGGAGCCGCGACAAAATCTGCGTTCTGGGAACTATAGACCGCCTCATGGCGGAAAAAAATACATGGCAGGGAAGACTTTTCCGCGCCGAGGACGATTGTGAGGCGGGGCAATGAGTCTTTTTATATGTCCTGTCTGCGGCGAAAAACTTGAGAGGGACGAAAAGAGCTATATCTGTCCCGCGGGGCACGTTTTCGACCTTGCGTCCGAGGGCTACGTTCACCTGCTTCCCGCGAACAGAAAGCACTCGAAGCTGCCCGGCGACGACAAAAACATGGTACGCGCACGAAACCGCTTTCTCACCCTCGGCTATTACGAGCCGCTGCGGCGCGCGCTGTCGGAGCTTGTGACTGAGTATTCCCGAGAAAGACCCGTGATTCTTGACTCCGGCTGCGGCGAGGGTTATTATTCCGAGGGTATCGCCGCCGCCCTGATAAACAGCGGAAAAATACCGCTTATTGTCGGAATCGATATTTCAAAAGAGGCTGTGCGCCTTGCCGCAAAGCGCTTAAAAAGCGCTGAATTTGCCGTTGCCACCGCCTATCATATGCCGTTGGGCGACGGGAGCGCCGATATAGTACTCAACTGCTTTTCGCCGCTGTGCACCTCCGAATTCCTGAGAGTGCTTAAAAAGGGCGGACACTTCATATATGTCGTTCCCGCGCCGCGCCACCTCTGGGAACTCAAATGCGCGGTCTATGACAGCCCCTACGAAAACGAGCGGGTCACTGCCGAATACGAGGGCTTTGAGCTTGCAGGCACATCGACGGTAGAGAAAAGAGCCCTAATCGAAAGCAGACAGACAATTTCTGACCTTTTCAGTATGACGCCGTATTTTTGGAAAACGCCACAGGAGGGGCTCACGCGTCTGAATGACCTTGAGACGCTCGAAACGGAGATTTCCTTCGATATATACGTCTATAAGAAGCTGTAAAGCGAAAAAGAGTGAAATTCTGCTGAAAATTATTTAAAAAGACTTGCATTTTCAAAACGGCGTGTTACTATAATAATAGTAATAATTACTGTTACTGTTTGAGGAGGTTCAAATGCCGATCAAGAGATTTTCAAAACAGCGGGAACTCATATACCGGGCCGTTTTGAACACAAATGAGCATCCGACGGCTGAAATGGTGTATAATTGGCTCAAGCCCGAAAATCCGGCTTTAAGCCTCGGCACCGTTTACCGCAATCTGAATCAGCTTGTGGAAGAAGGCGAGGTTAAGCGCCTGCCATTCCCAATCGAGCGCTACGACGCGAATACGGCGCCTCACGCCCATTTTATGTGCGGCAGCTGCGGAAACGTCTTCGATATACCGGAAATGAACTATGATACGTTTCTGGACAGTCTGGCAGAACAGACGTCTGGTCACGCGGTCGAGCGGCACGAACTGTTTTTCTACGGAATCTGCTTAAACTGTACGAAAAAGCATTAGCTTAAATTTGATTAAGGAGGAAACATTATGGAACTCAAAGGCAGCAAAACAGAGGCAAATCTTTGGAAAGCATTTGCAGGCGAAAGCCAGGCCCGCAATAAGTATACTTACTTCGCAGGTCAGGCGCGCAAAGAGGGATATGAGCAGATCGCGGCTATTTTTGAAGAAACCGCAGGAAATGAGAAGGAGCACGCCAAACTCTGGTTCAAGGCTCTTGGTGAACTCGGTAAAACCGCGGAAAATCTCGTCGCGGCGGCCGAAGGCGAGCATTACGAATGGACCGATATGTATAAGGAAATGTCCGAGAGCGCCCGCGAAGAAGGCTTCAATGAACTTGCGGATCAGTTTGCGGAAGTTGCGAAGATCGAGAAGACCCACGAGGAGCGCTACATCAGGCTCGCCGAAAACATTCAGAATGACGAGGTTTTCAAACGCAGCGATATCAAGGTCTGGTACTGCCGCAACTGCGGACATCTTGAATACGGCACGGAAGCGCCCGAGATATGCCCCGTTTGCAATCACCCCCGCGCATATTTCGAAATTAGGGCCGAAAACTATTAAGGTATATAAATAGAGAAAAGAGCGGGCGGAATATTTCGCCCGCTCTTTTCTCTATTTATGCTGCAAAAGCTGCCGCTCTGACAGCCGATTTGCCGATTCCTGACGCTTGTGGTATACTAAGACAAGAAATAGTATGCTTTGCGAAAGGAGTTTGTCAATGGATAAGAACGTACTTAAAGTTTGCATTGGATTCGCAACGGGAAGAAAACACTTCCAAAAAGTGCTGAGAAGCTATATCTATAACTGGAAGGAGTCCGGGCTGGTCGACAATGCTAATGTGAGCCTAAACCTGTTTGTTGCATATGATCTGAACTATATGGGAACAAAGCGGACAGATTATACGGCAATACCCGCGGATATAGATGAGTTTATCGACAGCAGGCATTTCATCGGGCAGGAGGAAGTGGAAGAAGCAAAGAGGCTTTTAGTCGAAAACGGTATAATCGGGACCCGTGAAGCCTCGCTGATGTTTCAAAAGGGGTATGCGTCTTCAAGGAACATTATACTGTATGAAGCAATCAGAAATAAGATGGACTGCGTGCTCTTTCTTGACGATGATGAATACCCAATGGCTGTCACAAGAAATCCTGAGACTGCGCTTTGGAGTGGCCAGCACGTTCTGAAGACACATCTGGCAAATATAGCAAATGCTGATATTACCTATGGACATCACTGCGGGTATATCTCTCCCATCCCAAGTCTGGAGTATTCGGAAAACCTGAAAGAGGAGGATTTCCGCAGCTATATTCAGGCGATAAGCAACGATATTGTCAACTGGGATACTATTCAGAAAGTAATTGCAAACGGTGGCGTCACATACGCCGACTCCGCGGTTCTTGCTAACGGGGAGATCGTTGAAGTGCAGGAAGTTAAACACGCCAAGTTTATTTCAGGCTCGAATCTCTGCATTAACCTCACGAAGCCCGAAAGAGTATTTCCTTTCTATAACCCACCGGGGGCGCGCGGGGAGGACACCTTCCTCAGTACTTGCCTGAGCGACAGAAAGGTGCTTCGTATTCCCTGCTATGCTTTTCATGATGGATTCGCATCATACAAGCACCTGCTGTCAGGAGTACTTCCGACAAAACTAAAGCCGATAAAAGCGGATTCAGAGCTGATAGTGAAAAGGTTTTATAACGCCTGCATCGGGTGGACTAGATATAAACCGCTGCTGATGTATATAACAGACAGGGACTCTTATGAAAACAAAATATCGGAAATGGAACGCAACTTAAACCATACTCTTCCGCTCGTCTGCGACTACTTTAACACCACGATTTTCTATAACGTTTTGAAAGAACTTCACAGCTACGATAAAAACGTAAAAAAGCATTATTCGGAGTTTATGGAGATAAAAGATATTTGGTCGGAAATGACAAATAGCCTGCTTTAACAGCGTTGTTCTGAACATCTGCCGCAGGCAATACATTTTTGCGGGTAATGCCGTTTATTCTGTTGAGTTTTGCCCGCATTTATCGTATCATTGAAACAACAGAAATAATTGGAGCATACTTAATGGAAACAAGATGGCGGATGGAACGAATAGCCCCGGCTCTCGTTATTATTGCGGGTGCCTGCTGGGGAATTATTGGGTTTTTTTCAAAAAAGCTTGCTGTTATCGGCTTTTCTCCGGTACAGACCGTTTTTCTGCGCTTCGGCACGGCAGCGATACTGCTCTGGCTGTACCTGCTTGTTTTTGACCACCAAAAGCTGAAAATACGTTTTCGGGATATCTGGCTTTTTCTCGGTACGGGCATCCTCAGTCTCACGCTTTTTTCAACCTTGTATTTCACAACGATACAGCTAACGACTCTTTCTCTGGCGGCGGTGCTGCTTTATACCGCACCGAGCTTTGTTATGGTTTTATCTGCGCTTTTTTTCCATGAAAAAATCGGCGCCAAAAAGATTGCGGCGCTGATTATCGCCTTTTCGGGATGTATATTAACCACAGGGCTAATAAAAGCGATTTCGGGCGGGACGGCGGACATACCGCTCATAGGAATATTGACAGGCATCGGCTCCGGTTTCGGTTACGCGCTTTATTCGATTTTCGGTACCGCCGCACTTAAAAAATACGATACGGTCACCATTACGGCCTACACCTTTCTTACAGCGGCGATTGCGCTGCTACCGTTCTGTGCGAGCAAAGAGTTCTTCGCACTTTTCAGAAACGGCGGCGCTGTAGCAAACACCGCCGGAATAACGCTCATCTCCACGCTTCTGCCGTATCTGCTCTATACGCAGGGACTGAAGCATACCGAGGCGGGCAAAGCCTCGGTCCTCGCTTTTTCCGAACCGCTGGTGGCGACGCTGACCGGACTTTTATTCTTCAGGGAAAAGCTCACGCTTGAGGGCGCGGCAGGGATACTTATGATCTTCGCGTCCATTTTACTGCTGAATTTGAAAAAGAAGGACAATAAACAACCGACAGAGCTCAATTCGAATGAAGGGGACTAGAATCATTGGACATTGAATACGTATCGCGCTTCAATATGTCAAAACCGGCAGAAAGGCAGAGAAACTATCTTCGCCCCATCACCTGGGCCGTCAGCTTTCCGGAGGTCTGGAGCCACAAAACCAAGATAATAAAAACCAATATGGAGGGGCTGAAGCCGCCATATATCCTCCTTTGCAACCACAACTCCTTTTTTGATTTCAAGGTTGCGACGGCCGCAATTTTTCCGGCGCGCGCAAACTACATCGTTGCAATCGACGGATTTATAGGGCGAGAGTGGATAATGCGCAAGGTAGGCTGCATCTGCAAGCGGAAATTCACAAACGACGTGACGCTCGTGCGCCAGCTCAAGAGAGTTGCAGATAACGGCGATGTTGCGGTTATCTACCCCGAGGCGAGGTATTCTCTCTGCGGAACCAACGCAATCATGCCCGAATCTCTGGGCAAGCTCGCAAAGCTTTTAAAAGTGCCGGTTGTGACGCTCATCTGCCACGGGAACCATATAAACTCTCCATTCTGGAACACGGCGAACCGCCATGCCAAGGGGAATGAGGCGGAGCTGACGCAGATTATCACGGCGGACGAGATACTGACGCTTTCGGTTGAGGAGATAAACCGCCGCATAGACGAGAAATTTGTCTACGACGATTTCGCGTGGCAGAAGGAAAAAGGAATCAAAGTCAAATATCCTTTCCGCGCGGTCGGTCTGCACAGAGTGCTTTATCAGTGCCCGAGTTGCGGGAAGGAATACTGTATGGACTCGGCGGGCAAAAAGCTCAAATGCAAGAGCTGCGGCAAGGAATGGGAGATGACGGAGCTGGGCGAGCTTCATGCCCTAAGCGGAAAAACGGAGTTTTCGCATATTCCGAACTGGTATGAATGGGAGAGAGCCAATGTCCGCAAGGAAGTCGAAAGCGGGAGCTATCATTTCAGCGCGCCTGTCAGAGTTTGCTCTCTGCCGAATTCGAAGGGCTATATCAAGCTCGGAAAAGGCACGCTGACACATGATATGAACGGCTTTGTGCTGGAGGGGAAATACGGAGGACATTCTTACCGCGTTGAAAAGACCGTACCGTCGCTGTATTCCTGCCATATCGAATATAACTACCTCAACAAGCACGGTGACTGCGTCGATCTCAACACGCTGGATGACACTTATTATATTTATCCCTATAACTGCGAGTTTTCCGTTACGAAGATATCTCTAGCAACAGAGGAGCTCTATTTTGCGGATAAAAGAATGAAGAGCGACGCAAAGTCGGCCAAAGCGCAGGAGTAAAGACAAAAAAAGAGCCTGTTAACTGACAGGCTCTTTTTTATCATTGTTCGGGCTGTGACTTTTCGATAGATTATAGGGTCTTCGAAGCTGCGCGTATGCCGAGATGACGCCGCTGACAAGCATCATCGTATAGAAGGTTATGAATCTCGAAAGCAGCATTGCGGGCATAATGGTCTTGCCGAAAAGCGGTCCAAACAGCAGCACGAAGCCGCTTTCCGCGGCGCCTACCGCTCCGGGGAGAGGGAACATTGAGACGGCGACGTACAAAACGGCGCCTATCGCGATGAAATCGGTGAAAGTATACTCCGAAAAACCGAAAGCCCTGTACACAAAATAGGGTATCAGGTGGTAAAACAGAAACTGCATAAGCGTTGCGAGCAAGGTCAGGATGAAGCGCTTGCGGTTTGCTCTTATCAGCTTCACGCCTTCTTCAAATTCCTCGAGATATTTTTCGATACTGCGGAGCGCTTTATCGGGCTTTTTTATAATTTTTATCCTGCAGAGAAAGACAACTATACCTCCGAGTGCTTTTTTGAGCGTATTTTCGGAAAACAGCACACCTGCGAGGATAAAGAGAATGAAAAGGTTTATGGAAAGCCCGATGAAAAACACAGCGATGATTCCGCCGTGTATACCGGCTATATATTTCATCTTGAAGGAAAACGAAATCAATCCTATCAGAACCACTGAGAGCTGGTAGGCGATGTTTGTTATGAACATGACAAGAGTCGTTCTTGACGGGCTAAGTCTGTCGCGGCACATATGATATACCTGCATGGGCTGTCCGCCGGTGGAGGAGGGCGTTATACCGCTGTAGAAGAAGCCGATAAAGGAATACTGCAGCATTTCCGTGAGCTTGAGCTTTACATGGATGCATTTTGCCGCCAAACCTATAATCAGACCCTGAACCGTGATATATGCCAGCATTGACAGTATCCCTGCGAAAACGAAGGGAAGGCGGACATCTTTTAGCAGGCTCCAGATGTCCTGAATCGAAGTGTCTTTGAAAATGACATAGAATGTAACCGCCATGAGAGCAATGAGAAAAGCGCCGCTCAAAAGATACTTCTTTGCGCTGCCTTTTTTCTTTTGCGGTTCTTCCGCAGTTTCGTAGCCCTGCTCGTTTTCAGTATCGTATTTTTCTTCGGTTCTGGTATTTTTCATAAAAACTGTGTCCTTCTGCTGTTTCGGCAAAAATGGATAGGCGCAGTTAGTTTTGCCGGTATTGGGCGTTTTCGCGCCGCAATGAGCATGGAAGATTTTTCAGACATAAAGGCGAAAAGAGCCTCAATGCGTCATTATACATATTTAAGTTGAATAATTCAAGCGCAAGCACATTAAATCCCCATGGAATCCGCACAATTTCAAAAAAACGGCAGCCCTTAGGGCTGCCGTTTTTTGCGGGAGGAGAAGATAGAAGAATTATATATGGAGGGGACGGGTAGTAGCAAATTAAATTATATATCCCAAACGCTCCAGCGTGTTCAGGACAAGATGACGTCCTGCGTCGACGCCGTCAATGATGCGCCTTGCGCGGACGCTGTCGCCAATATTGAGAATCTCGGTGTCCGTGTCCCCAAAATCTTTTTGAATTGCGTCCCAGAGCGGAGCATAGGCCTTCATGCCGAGGCAGACAAAACCGTAATCAAAGTCGAGTTCTTCGGTTCCCGCATCATTTTTCACAACGAAAGAATGGGGTTTTACTGTGCACAGAGCGGTTTTAGTCAATTGTCTGACCTTGTACTTTGCCATGCACTCTTTCATGCCGGAGCTTGAGGAAGCGTCCAGATCGCGGCCTATCATGGGCAGCATCTCGACTATCGTGACTTCGGCGCCTCTTGGGGCAAAGAACTCCATTACATCAAGACCGACCGCGCCGCCTCCGACGATTACGGCTTTTTTGCCACTCAAGTCATCGGGATAGCTGTCCAGACTGTTAATGAAATCCATTATTGAATAGACTGCGGAGCCCTCTTTGCCGAGATTATCGGACAGACCCTCAATAGGCGGCAGGAGCGGAACGGAGCCGGTTGCGTTCACAACGAGGTCGGGCTTATAGGTTTTTATCAAAACCGAAGTTACATTAACTCCGGTTTTGACTGTGAGATTATCGAGCTTCTCGGCGCGGTGCTTCAGATACGCAGGGAAATCGCCGAGGCGCTTCTTTGCGGGAATTTTTGAGATTTCCACGGAAAGACCGCCGATATAGGTCTTCTTTTCAAGCAGGGTCACCGTACAGCCGACCTCGGCAGCCACGCAGGCGGCTTCGAGTCCAGCGGTACCGCCGCCTACAACGACGACAGAACAGGGCTTTACGACCCTGAGTTTTTTATAGGCTTCGCCGTTAATTAAATCGGGATTTATAGCGCAGCGCAGGGGTTTGTTGCCGCCGATACGGTTGCCGACGCAGCCGGTATTGCAGGAGATGCACTTTCTTATGTCGCTCACATCACCGTATCTTGCCTTGTTTGCCCAGTCCGGGTCGGCAATCAGTCCGCGTCCGATACCGATAAAATCGGCGTCGCCTCTGGCAATGATATCGTCCGCGACCTGTGGATTGCGGATGTTGCCCATGGCGATAGTGGGTTTGCCGAACTTCTCCTTTACGGCCTTCGCCATATAGGAGCGCCAGCCGTCCTCGAGATAGCAGGCGTCGATTTGATACTGGATGGTCTGGTTCAGCGCCGCGGAGGTATCGAAAATATCGACTTCATCGTTCAGATATTCAAGGTATTCAAGGCAGTCGTCAAGGCTGTTGCCGCCTTCGACAAGCTCGTCTGTCGAAAGCCGCAGCGAAATCGGGACCTGCGGACCTACCGCCTTTCTGACCTCGTCGATGACCATGCGGCAGAAACGCGCTCTGTTTTCGGCGCTGCCGCCGAATTCGTCGGTTCTGTCGTTCATCGTCGGAGAAAGAAACTGGCTTATGAGATACGAGTGACCTGAGTGGATTTCGATGAGGTCAAAACCAGCGTTCACGGCGCGCTTTGCTGCGGTGCCGTAGTCCTTTGCGATGCTTATAAGCTCGTCCTTGGAAAGCGGACGGGGCTTTTCTCCGCCCGGCTTTGAGGGAAGGCTAGATGCGGATACTGGCTGCATCCCGATTCTGGAGGACATAGCGGAAGCTCCGGCGTGATTTATCTGTATGCCCATTAAGGTTCCGTGTCTGTGGCAGGCCTCGGTGAGCGTAAAAAGTCTGGGAATGTAGGAATCCTTATCAATTCGAAGCTGAGTAGTCCCGTTTGAGCCTTCGGGATACTTAACGCAGATGTTTTCGACCAGGATAAGTCCCGTTCCGCCTCTTGCGCGGAGCTCGTAGTATTTGATATGCTCATCGCTAAGTTCCCCGTCGTGCCCGGCAAAGTCGCTCCCCATCGGCATCATTACGACGCGGTTGGGAACGGTCATTCCTCTGACCCTCAGCGGCGCAAACAGATGATTGAAATTATTTTTCACTTTACAGCCTCCGGTCGACTTGTAATTTGCTGCTTGTTATAATATTATATACCACTAGTATGGTTTTATTATATAGCCGCAGGGCGAGGATTACCAATTAGACTTGTCAGCAAATTAACAGACCACCCATAGGTCGCGCCTATAGATTTTCTGACCGAGGCTGAAACGGCACAAATCAAGTCGAAAAAACAATGATTTTCCCTAAAGAAATGACAAATAGGAATAAACTTCTTTCGGTATTCGACCTGTTTTTCATGCCGGTTTCAGGGATTTCTGTTATAATGTACACAAAGACAGCGAACACACTATTTGGAGGAAGACTTATGCAATATACCGTCCGTCCTATGGAAAAAGACGACTGGGCCGAGGTCGTGGAGATATACTATCAGGGCATCCAGACAAATAACGCAACGTTTAATACGTCCTGCCCCTCATATGAGGAGTGGGATGTGGCGCATATAAAAGAATGCCGTTTTGTAGCGGAGTTTGACTATGAGGTCGTGGGCTGGGCGGCAATCTCCCCGATTTCCTCCCGCGAATGCTACAAGGGCGTGGCCGAAGCCAGCATTTACATAGACGCGAACCACTGTGGAAAAGGGGTCGGCGAGATGCTTATGAGAAAGCTTCTGGAAGCCTCCGAGGAAACCGGCTTCTGGACGGTTCAGTCCAGCATATTTCAGAGCAACAGAGCAAGCATAAGGCTGCACGAAAAGTGCGGCTTCCGCACCGTGGGCTACAGGGAGCGCATAGCCAAGGACCGTTTCGGGATGTGGAGGAACACCGTTATCATGGAGCACCGCATCACGAAGGACATTGACGGCGGCTGCGACTGCGACATGGTGAAGGCGCTGCAGAAGGAGCGTCAGGAGGTCATGGTCTAGCCTATTTCACAAAACAGAACGGGATACCGCATTTGCGCGCGGTATCCCGTTTTTTCGACGTATTAAGAGTAAACTTTTCGGCGTGAGGAGGCGGGGATGCCTAGCTCGTCGCGATATTTCGCAACGGTTCGGCGGCTGACGGAGATACCTATGGTTTTCAGCGTGTCAACTATCGCCTCGTCGCTCATGGGGGACTGCCTGTTCTCGCTGCTGATGATGGACTGGATACTGCTCTCGATGGATTCTTTGGTTATCATCGGGTGCGCTTCAACGGAGAACTTCGGGAAGAAATAGTCAGTCGGGAACATTCCCCAGTCGCACTCGACATATTTATCCTTGAGCGCGCGGCTGATTGTTGATTCGCTTCTGCCGATCTGCTCCGCCATATCCTTTCGGCTGTACGGCAGCAGATACCCGGGTCCGGACTCGAAAAAAGCCGTCTGGCTTTTCAGAAGCTGCGTTGAGCAGGCCATGAGAGTTTCGCAACGCTGCCTTATGCTGTCCCGCAGCCACTGTGCTTTTTTCATGTTTTCGCCTAAAAAGGTTCGGACCGTTTCGTTGTCCGTTTCCTTGTAAATCTTTGAATAGGTGTCGTCGATGATGATGCTTTCCGCGCTGAGCTGATTGAGCTCGACCGCAAAGGACTTTTCCTTTTTAAAAATACGGATGTCGGGCGCGATATAGCCGCTGCTCCTGTGAATAGCCTCCATCATAAGCGGCTTGGGGTTCAGCGTTCTGATGAGCTGCTGGGCATTTACGACCCGATGCAGAGGGATACCCGATTTTTTCGCAATCTGCGGAAGCTGGTTTTTACCGAGAAGCTCGAGATAATCCTGCGCGATTTTCCACGCGTCGCTGTCTTTGAGCCCCTTTCTCTCCAGCTGAAGCAGGATGCACTCTCTGGGGTTGAACGCGCCGACGCCTGCCGGCTCCAAAGTGTGCAGAAGGTCTATGGCCGTTTTCAGGTTGTCAAGAGATATTTTTGAAGCCTGCGCAAGCCGCTCGACGTCGTCATAATAAAGATAGCCGTTTTCATCGAGCAGATATATGAGAGCGTAGCCGATGTGCTCGATTTCGGCGGAGGGCTTGAGCATTGCAAATTGGATACGGAGGTTCATTATCGGGGAAGCGTTGTCGTCCGCAATAATGTCAGCGAGGGCGGTATCGTCGCCGCCGCCAGAAACATAACGGGAATTGCGGCGGCATTTCTCGGCATAATCTATACTGTCAAAGGTGATGACAGGGTTTTCCTCCAGCTCTTTCATCAGATAATCGTAAAGCTCGGTGGACGGCATCTGCAATACGCGCAGCGACTGCATCATGCGTGGGGATAGAATCTGGACCTGCTCCTGCTCCTGCAGCTGCTGTGCGCCGAAACCGTTTTCCATTGCACCACCTCCTGTCTGACGAATATTTTGTGTGTTGAAAGTTGTATTCTTATGCGCTTTTAT
>Ga0074193_1001951_pt1 | contig 21328 bp, 17 predicted proteins | sample EPASupsiteHSE605_FD_64523 | JGI IMG/M metagenome (GOLD analysis project Ga0074193, IMG submission 64523) | Bioremediated contaminated groundwater from EPA Superfund site, New Mexico - Sample HSE6-05 | ecosystem: Environmental > Aquatic > Deep subsurface > Groundwater > Contaminated ... | reverse complement strand
CATAGATATAAAAATTTGAGGTTTCCTCTCAATCACTGGAAAAGAGTTCATATTGACTCTCATTTTGTGTTGATTTTCTCTGTAGATGAAAAGGAAAAAATTGTTATTCTGGAATATTACGGCCATCATGACGAAGTCTATTAATGATGATCTTTTCAATTTGGATATTTTGACTTTCGTTCATTATGCAACTGATAAAAATAATAGTAACTGTTCAGTGTATAGCTACTAATTTACTTATCTTTCTATAAAACGTTCCAATATCCAGAAGTTCAGAAATCCCTGAGATGCATCAACAATTAATTAGAATCTTTCTAAAACTACTTTCAAGAGTATAATCAGAACGACGATCAAAAATAGAGTCCACAAAAGCGGCAAGAGGATACGCAGTAAAAAGTACAGTATTATTGCTATGAGAATTAGCTGAACTAAAGATATCCTTCTTCCAGCACGCAAGAAGCGACGATTTAATCCTCTAGACATATATAAGCACCTTTAAAACTGATTCTGTTTTTGATATCTTTGTTATTTACTTTCTGTCTTTATACCCTTATACTAAGAATAATATAAAAATAAAACTATTCCTTAAACCCTAATGTTCTAATAAACAGGTCTGCTGGGAATCGAACCCAGGTTCGGAGCTCCGGAGGCTCCAGTGATATCCTCTACACCACAGACCTTCACTATGAAGAAGTTAAGATCAGTCCGTTAACAGATAAAATCATAGTCAGTTAACAGGCTGGTTATAGTGCTAAATAGCTTATAAACTTAATCCCTAATTATATTAAAACACCTTGAATTATTTATAACTCATTAAAAGGAAATTTGACCTGAGAATCTCAGGATAGTTTTACTCTTCCCATTTCTGGCCGTACTTTTCATCAAACACTATTTCGGAAAGAGCCCTGCGTGTTGAAGTCCTTTCCTTTGGAACCGGTTCTCCTATTGCAAGAACTGCCATCAGCTCAAGACCGGAAGGACAGTTCAGAATGGAATTGACATTCTCTTTTTGATTCAGGATTTCTCCAAGCCAGACCCCGCCAAGGCCAAGTTCACAGCAGCTGAGGAGCATATTCTGGACTGCAGCCCCTATTGCCTCGAGATCTTTTGTCCTGTTGTAAGAAGTTTCATTGTCCAGAAAAGTAGCAATAAGCAGAGGAGCTCCTGCCACGATACCTGAATAATGCGTGCATTCCGAGAGTTTCTGGATGGTTTCTCTATCTCGGATAACAATAAAGCGCCAGGGCTGGTTATTCAATCCGGAAGGAGCCCAGTGCCCTGAGTCCAGGATTATGTTGATATCTTCCTTGCTAACAGGTTTGTCCGTAAACTCCCGGACGCTTCGTCTGTTAAGAATAATGTTAATGACTTTGCTTTCTCCTGTTAATGGCATCATTTTTCCCTCCGGATTGTTTTATACTTCCAGATTTATGAATTTTCTGTCTACAGGTTGTTAACTACTGTAGAATCAGTCATCGTCGATCTTCTTGTTGAGCCAGGGGATATTTGCACGGATCTGCTTTCCGACGACTTCAAGCTGGTGTTCCTTTTCCTGGCGTTCCATCGCTTTGAGTACTGGATGGTTGACCATGCCTTCAAGCACGAATTCCTTAGCAAATTCGCCGTTCTGAATTCTCTTAAGGGCTTCACGCATAGCTTTGCGAGACTCATCATTAATAATCCTGGGACCGACTGTCATGCCTCCGTATTCTGCAGTGTTGGAAACGGAGTGCCACATTCTCTCAAGTCCGCCTTCGTAGATAAGGTCCACAATGAGCTTGACTTCATGGCAGGTTTCGAAATAGGCCATTTCAGGCTGGTATCCAGCCTCAACAAGTGTTTCAAAAGCGGTCTTGATAAGAGATGCGAGTCCTCCGCAAAGGTCAACCTGTTCTCCGAAAAGGTCGGTTTCGGTTTCCTCACGGAATGTAGTTTCATAGACACCTGCTCTGGTTGCACCAATTCCTTTGGCATACGAAAGAGCAATTTCCCTGGCATTTCCGGTTGCATCTTGGTAGATTGCAATCAGAGCCGGCACTCCGATGCCTTCGGTATAAGTTCTTCTTACAATGTGACCAGGGCCCTTAGGAGCAGCCATGAAAACATCAACATTCTTTGGGGGGACGATCTGGCTATAGTGAATATTGAAACCATGTGCGAAAGCAAGTGCGTTACCGGCTTTCAGATTTGGCTCGATTTCAGAATAATAGACTGAGGCCTGCTTTTCGTCCGGAAGGAGGATCATGATAACATCCGCAGCTTTTGCAGCTTCTGCCACGGTCATAACTTTCAGGCCGTCACCTTCGGCTTTTGTCCAGCTTGAACTGCCGTTTCTGAGCCCGACAATAACATTGAGCCCTGATTCATGGAGGTTGCGGGCGTGAGCATGGCCCTGGCTTCCATAGCCCATTATTGCAATAGTTTTGTCCTTAAGTGCATCAAAAGTAGTTTCGTTATCATAAATTATAGTTGCCATGTTTGATTCTCCTGATAAATTTTTCAGTTTTTGAGTAAAACTCCTATTTTTTAGGGGAAGTATAATAATTACGAAATCAATTAGCTTCCCTGAAAATTAATTTGACTTGAGTCCATTTTTAAAAAGTTGCTTATTCATAGAGGGGTAGTTTTGAAGTTTCAGCAGTGAGTGCCTTAATGAAACCTCTCGGGTTTCAAAACGCCTCTAGGCGCCCCAATCTATTAAAGATTATTAAGCAGCTACCTTTCTTTACCTGTCCTTATTATTTAAACCTTATTTGGGCCGCGAACCAGAGCAATTTTACCTGTTCGGGCCATTTCCTTGATACCAAATTGCCGGAGAAGTTTTTCGATTGCCTGTATCTTGCTTTCATCCCCAGTTACTTCAACAGTTATCGAATTACGAGCAACGTCTACAATTCGAGCCCTGAATATATTTGCAATCTGGATAATTTCAGCTCTTGTCGTCACGTCTGCTGTCACTTTGATGAGAGCAAGTTCTCTCTCTACAGTATCATCTCCTTCAATATCCAAAACCTTGATTACATCAACAATCTTATTAAATTGTTTTGTGACCTGTTCGAGGACCTGATCATCTCCCTGAACCACAATAGTTATTCTGGAAATCTCAGGATCTTCAGTAACGCCTACGGCAAGGCTATCAATATTGTATCCGCGCTTGGAAAAGAGTCCGGCAACTTTTGCCAGGACTCCAGATTTGTTTTCAACCAGAACAGCAAGGGTATACTTTTTCATTTGTTTCCCTCCAGGCCAATGAATTCATTGATTGCTGCTCCTGCCGGCACCATGGGAAACACGTTTTCTTCACATTCGATAATAATATCAATAACTGATGGACGCCCTGATGCAATAGCTTCTTTGATTGCAGGCCTTACTTCGGACGGTTTTTCCACCCTAAGTCCCAGAGCACCATAGGCTTCGGCAAGTTTGACAAAATCCACGCTGCCCTTTATGCAGGTGTGAGAATATCTTCTATCGTAGAAGAGTTCCTGCCACTGCCTGACCATACCCAGATAACCGTTATTCAGAATTACGGAAACAACCGGGATATCATTCTGGACTGCAGTTGCAAGCTCCCGTGAGTTCATCTGGAAAGATCCGTCTCCTGCAATGTTGATAACCGTTTTATCCGGTCTTCCAACCTTTGCTCCTATAGCTGCCGGGAAACCATATCCCATTGTTCCAAGTCCGCCTGATGTAATAAAAGTGCGTGGTTCTTTATACTTGAAGAACTGAGCAGCCCACATCTGGTGTTGGCCAACTTCAGTAACTATAATTGCATTACTACAGGCTTCAGAGATCTGTTCTATAACAAACTGAGGTTTTATGGATTTTCCCTGCTCGTAAGTAAGGGGATATTCCCGCTTCCACTCATTTATCTTCTCAAGCCAGGTTTCGGAATTGCACTGTTTTACACGTTTTATTAGAGACTTGAGAACTATTTTTGCATCTCCTACTATAGGAATATGTGCAGGCACGTTCTTTGAGATCTCAGCAGGGTCAACGTCGATATGGATAATTTTCGCATTAGGAGCAAAGGACTGGAGTTTTCCAGTCACTCTATCATCAAATCTGGCACCGACAGCGATGATAAGGTCGGACCCCTGAACCGAGTAGTTTGCATACTTGCTTCCATGCATTCCGAGCATCCCAAGGTTCAGAGGGTGTTCGGTAGGAATCGAGCCTATGCCCATAAGTGTTGTAGTTACTGGTGCCATCAAGGTTTCGGCAAGTTCCACAAGTTCGGCGCTTGCATTAGAACTTATCACTCCACCGCCTGCGTAAATTATAGGATTTGTAGACTTTGCAATTTCTTCGGCTGCCTTTTTGATCTGCTGAGCATTTCCACGATATGTAGGTTTATACCCTTGAAGTTTAACGGTTTCAATACTATGGTATTCAAATTCCCCGTTAATTACATCCTTTGGCATATCGATCAATACAGGTCCCTGCCTTCCGGTAGAGGCTATGTGGAAGGCTTCTTTTACTATTCGCGGCAGATCTTTTGCTTCAGGTACGAGATATCTGTGTTTTGTAATGGGGAGAGTGATTCCGGTGATGTCAGCTTCCTGAAAGGAATCGTTCCCGATAATAGAGTGAGGGACCTGTCCGGTAAGTGCGACTATCGGTATCGAATCCATATAAGCAGTTGCAATTCCGGTTACTAAGTTGGTTGCTCCAGGGCCAGAGGTAGCCATGCATACTCCAGTTTTGCCTGTTACACGAGCATATCCGTCTGCAGCATGTACAGCTGCCTGCTCGTGTCGTACAAGTACATGACGAAGATCAGAATCATAAAGTTCGTCATATATATGGAGCAGTGCTGCGCCAGGATAACCAAACATAGTGGTAACATCCTCTTCTTCAAGGCCTTTTATCAAAGCCCTGGCGCCAGTAACTTTCTCTGGTGACCCTATTGTCATTATAAATCTCCTTAAGTACTCTTAGATAGAAACCTCTCAACTTATTTTTCAAACTATAATCTGTGTCCAAACTATAATGTGTGTCTAAAATTGGAAAAAAGAAAGTCAATTGAAAACAGCAACTATCAGCCTGAGTAAAACACTATCATTCCCATCTTAGTTAAGATCTTAGGGCAAAAATTCAAAGCCCATACTTTCATAACTGATGGTTATAATCGTGTTTTTAATTTTTCGCAGGCCGGTAATCGAATATTTTTGACAATTTCATCATTGTCTATAGACTCTTTTTAAATCCTCTGAATTATTACTGTAATTTTTGTGATTTAGACCTTCTTAGAACCACGAACCAGGGCAATCTTCCCTGTCCTGACCATTTCTTTGATCCCAAACTGTCGAAGGAGTTTTTCAATTGCATCAATTTTTCCTTCATCTCCTGTTACTTCAACAGTAACGGATTTGGGAGAAACGTCCACTATTCTTGCCCTGAATATATTTGCAATCTGGATAATTTCGGCTCTTGCAGTTACGTCAGCAGATACTTTGATGAGTGCAAGTTCCCTTTCAACTGCATCATCAACTCCGATATCCGAGACCTTAATAACATCCACGAGCTTGTTCAGCTGTTTTGTAACCTGTTCGAGGACTTGATCGTCTCCCTGAACCACAATAGTCATTCTGGAAATCTCAGGGTCTTCCGTAACTCCTACAGCCAGGCTGTCGATATTATATCCTCGTCTTGAGAAAAGCGAGGCTACCCTGGAGAGAACTCCAGACTTATTTTCCACAAGAACTGCAAGTGTGTGTTTCATCACTGTTCCTCCAGGTCGAGAACTCCATCGACTTTTACCTTACGCAAATCGGGCATAGCGCAGGGAGTATCTGCATGTTCTTCAATGTCAAGGATTTCATTGATTGCAGCTCCTGCCGGTACCATAGGATAGACATTTGCCTCGCACTCGACAATGACTTCAACAACAGCAGGCCTACCTGACCTGACAGCTTCTTCAATTGCAGGCCTTACTTCAGACGGCTTTTCCGCACGCAGTCCAAGAGCTCCGTAGGCTTCGGCAAGTTTGACAAAGTCAACACTACCTTTGATGTAAGTGTGAGAATATCTTCTATCATAGAAGAGCTCCTGCCACTGTCTTACCATGCCCAGATAACCGTTATTCAGAATTACGGAAACGACCGGGATATCATTCTGGACTGCAGTTGCAAGCTCCTGAGAGTTCATCTGGAAAGATCCGTCCCCTGCAATGTTGATAACCGTTTTATCCGGCTTTCCGACCTTTGCTCCTATAGCTGCCGGGAAACCGTATCCCATTGTTCCAAGTCCGCCTGATGTGATGAAAGTACGGGGCTTTTTATACTTGAAGAACTGAGCAGCCCACATCTGGTGCTGCCCGACTTCTGTAACTATAATTGCGTCCCTGCAGGCTTCGGAGATCTGCTCGATGACAAACTGAGGCATTATAACGTCGGGTGAAACCTGTCTATAGTTAAGGGGATACTCTTTTTTCCAGTGGTCTATTTTCTCAATCCATGCTTCGGAATTGCAACACCTGATATATTTATTCAGGGACTTGAGTACCTGTTTTGCATCCCCGACAATTGGGATCTGGACTTTTACATTTTTTGAGATCTCTGCGGGATCGACATCGATGTGGATAACTCTTGCATTAGGAGCAAAGGATTCGAGTTTTCCTGTCACACGGTCATCGAACCTTGCACCCACGGCAATAATAAGATCGGATTCCTGAATTGCATAATTCGCGTACTTGGTCCCGTGCATTCCCAGCATTCCGACATGCAGAGGATGTTCTGTCGGAATTGCACCTATTCCCAAAAGGGTAGTCGTAACCGGAGCGTTAATTGTCTCAGCCAGTTCTACAAGCTCGGCGCTAGCATTAGAACTTATCACGCCGCCACCTGCGTATATAATAGGCATGCAGGAATTTGCAATTTCCTCGGCAGCTCGTTTGATTTGCTGAGTATTGCCTTTGTAAGTTGGCTTGTACCCTCTAAGTTCTACTTTGTCAGGATAGTAAAAGTCAATCTCCGCGTTCTGTACATCCTTTGGAAGGTCAATTAATACCGGGCCAGGCCTTCCGGTAGAAGCGATATGGAAGGCTTCTTTTACAATTCTCGGGAGTTCTTTTGCGTCCTGTATGAGGTAATTGTGCTTGGTAATGGGCTGGGTAATTCCCGTAATGTCGGCTTCCTGGAAAGCATCATTCCCTATCAGGAAGGTAGGAACCTGCCCTGTTAAGGCTACAATAGGTACTGAGTCCATATATGCGGTAGCAATCCCTGTTACCAGGTTGGTTGCTCCGGGACCTGAGGTGGATACGCAGACCCCGGTCTTTCCAGTTGCACGGGCATACCCGTCCGCAGCATGAGCTGCTGCCTGTTCGTGGCGCACAAGTATATGACGCAGATTCGAATCATAAATTTCGTTATAAAAGGGAATGATCTGTCCTCCCGGATATCCGAAGATGGTGTCAACCCCTTCTTCTTCCAGGCACTTTATCAGAGCCCTTGCGCCATTAACTTTTTCTGTTGACCCGGTTGTCATTATTTAACTCCTTTTTATTTCTTAACAGTGATTTAACTGGACACTCACCTGAAAATGAGTGTATTTCCAGTAAGGGTGTGTTCATTAAAAATATTTATCTCTCACACTCACAATTTCTTGTTATTAATTTTGTAAATATATCATAATAGATCATGTATATATGGATAAAGTTTTTTCCTGATCCAGAAACATTAGCAGTGCGCGATTTCAAAAACTTTCCAGAAGGAAAAAGAAGAGAGGGCACAGGAATAAATAAGTAACTATACGCCCTCCTGAGAAATCTTTAAAGTTCATTTTTTTGAAATCACTCAGCTCGTATAAGGCGGTTCATACCGTTCATTACAGCCTCTACTGACGCCATAATAATGTCCGTCCTGGCTCCGCTTGCGGTAACTACCTTTCCATCCTTGGAAAGTTTTACTCTTACTTCTACAAGGGCATCGGTTCCGCCAGTGATCGAGTCTACATGGTATTCTTCAAGGATAATATCTTCCGCACAGGAACTTACAGCTCTCCGGATTGCGTTGATTACGGCATCTACAGGTCCGTTTCCGATTCCTGCCTGTACTATATCTTTATCTTTTACGTTAAGTTTTATCGACGCCGTCGGAGTCACCCGATTCCCGGATACAATTGTAAACTCTTCCAGTTTTACCAGGGGTTCTTTATATATATCAAGTACGTTTTCCGCGATAGTCTGGAGGTCAGCATCGGTTACATGTTTTCCCTGGTCACCAATCTGCTTGACCCGGTTGAAAATTTCTTCGATCTGGGCATCGTCAGCCGCAAGCCCCATTTCTTTTAAGGCAAGGGTAACCGAGCTGCGTCCTGCATGTTTTCCAAGTACGATCTGACGCTGCCTTCCGATATATTCAGGGCTCATCGGCTCATAGGTTGCCTTATCAGCCAGAAGACCGTGAACATGAATTCCGGCTTCGTGAGTGAACGCATTTCCACCTACAAGAGGCTTATTTGGCGATACCGGAATGCCTGTAAGCCGGCTTACAAGCCTTGAAGTCCGGTAGATCATCTCGTGTTTGATACCTGTATCGTACTTGTAGAGCCATTCCAGGCTCATTACTACTTCTTCAAGGGATGCGTTTCCAGCTCTTTCTCCTAACCCGTTAATAGTTACATGGGCCTGTTTTGCTCCTGCAGCCAGGGCAGCAACCGTGTTTGCAGTTGCAAAACCGAAATCATTGTGACAATGAATGCTGATAGGAGCTTTCAGGGAGGAAGATAAATCCCTAAAAATTTCATTTGTCCTTTCAGGTACCAGAAGGCCTACAGTATCACAGAAGCATAACCTGTCAGCACCTGCAGCTATTCCGTCGGCATAGATGGCCTTTAGAAATTCAGGGTCTGCACGCGAAGCATCTTCTCCGCTCAGTTCCACAATCAGGCCGTGATCCTTGGCATACTCGGTTACTTCAGCTGCGATCTGCCGTACTGAATCCCGATCCTTTTTGATTTTCGTCCTTATATGAAGGTCCGAAACAGGTGCTACAAGGTGGATAGAGTCAACGTCACATTCCAGAGCACGGTCAATATCGGACTTTACGATCCTGCAATAGCTGCAAATTTCAGCATCAAGCCCTGCATTTGCAACAGCCTTGATAGACTCCCTTTCACCTTCGGAAGTGATTGCAGAACCGGCCTCGATTATTGAGACTCCAATCTCATCAAGCGCTCGGGCGATTAAGAGTTTCTTGTCCTTTGTAAGGGCAACACCAGGTGTTTGTTCACCGTCTCTCAAAGTGGTATCCAGAAAGCGGGTATTTTCGAATAATATAATCCCTCAGTCTTTGTTTTATTAAGATAGGTTCTTTTGGCAATCCAGGAAATAATATTTAAAATAATATACTCATTATATTATAATATTATGTCCTATTTTGCAAGCTCCAATGTATTATACAAATATTACATATATTTTTTCTAAGGAGCCCGGCTTTTTCAGGAAGATTTCCTGGTTTACGCCGTGGCTCTTTGAAACTCTTCCTCAATAAGTAGACCATAGTATTTTTAGTTTCCAGTTGACAATATATCTGATTTTATAAAAAAATTATATTTTTTGAGGTTACAAAATCAATAAATTTCAAATTTAAAGTCAAATAGAAATTAAGAGGAAAAATAGAAAAAAGTAGAAGATAAGAAAAAATAAGAGAAAAAGTCAGAAAAACAGAACTGCAAGAGTTTTTCCCGCACATGCGGAACAAAGTGGCAACTCTTGCCTGAAATTACATAGAGTTTCCTCTTAACAGTTTTCAAAATATTTGTCTACCCTTTCTATTGCTTTTACAATGAGGGAAACGCATGCTTCAATATCTGCCGTATCCAGGACCTCAACAGGGGAATGGATGTATCGGGTGGCTATGCTGACCGTACCTGTAGGGATGCCTTCTTTTGTAAGGTGTATTGAGGTTGCATCGGTTGTACCTCCGGAACCGACTCCAAGCTGATAGGGTATATCATTTTCAGCGGCAGTTTCTTTAAGCCACTTAAGAACCTGTGGATGAGCTATAAGGCCTCTTCCGGACGCATCGGCGACAGTAACCACAGGGCCTTTTCCGAGTTCCAGGGAAGAATCGGTTTTATTTATACCGGGATGGTCTCCGGGAATAGTTGTATCAAGGGCAAGCGCAACATTTGGGCAAATTCCAAAAGCACAGGTTCTTGCTCCCTTCAGTCCCACCTCTTCCTGCACGGTACCTACGGCATAGACATTTGCTTCGATTTTGTGTTTGGAAAGCCGTTTCATAACTTCAATAAGGATAACGATGCCTGCACGGTTGTCAAAGGCTTTTGAGGTCACCTTTCCGTTTGCCAGGGGAACAAAGTTCCTGTCAATAGAAGCTACCGTGCCGATCTCAATTCCGAGGTTCTCAGCATCTTCCCTGTCTTTTGCTCCTATATCAATGAACATATCGTCCAGCTTCACTGGTTTTTTCCTGTCTTCCTCTTTCATAACGTGAGGAGGCTTTGATCCGATTACTCCTGGAATTGAACCTTTTTTACCGTGAAGCACAACTCTCTGGTTAAGAAGTGTCTGGTCAAACCATCCTCCGATCCCGACAAACCTGAGGAAGCCGTTATCATCAATATACCTGACCATGAGCCCGATTTCGTCCATGTGGGCAGCCAGCATTATGGAAGGGCCTTCTCCTTTTTTGAGAGCTATAAGGTTTCCCATGCAGTCTCTGCGCATGGTATCAACATAGGGTTCAAGTTCCTTTTCAAGAAGTTCTCGGATATCATCCTCAAAGCCTGAGATCCCATGGGCATTAGTGAATTTTTCAAGCAGAGATTTTATCTCTCTAAGGTTTCCGCCTTTTTCCATTTTCGAATATCTCCTGCATATCAGTTAATTTAAAGTCCAAATTAGTCTGAATGAGATCGATTATAATCTAATTTAATTAATTATAATTATCTCCTTATTATTCCCCTTTATTAAATGTTTCTTACAATGACCCTTTTAATAAATGGTTTTTAACTTTTAATAAATGGTTTTTAACTTTTGATAAATGGTTTTTAACTTTTGATAAATGATTTTTAACTTTTGATAAATGATTTTTAACTTTTGATAAATGATTTTTTGACTTTTGGTGAATAATTTTTTAATATATTTTTTTTATAACTATTCTTTTATAATTGCTCCTTGCCAGGTTATTTTCTTAAATCATCGTGTTGGAGATAGCTAAGTTATCTCTACCTCAGGCCAACAAATATCATACTGTTTATTTATTATGATTAACTGTTATTTAAGTTTCTGGCAGAAGGTCTCAGATTAATTTTTGATGGCGAAGAGAGATTTTTCGAAGGCTGTAAGGACAGAAACATTAAAATCCCTTCAGGTTTATTGAGGACTCAGGTGAAAATCATATGACTGCAGAATTACCTCCTCAAGTTCAGAATCAGATAGCACAGCTTCAGCAAATACAGCAGCAGATACAGGCTCTGGCTATGCAAAAATCACAGATTGAAGCTATGCAAAAAGAGTCCAAAATGGCTCTTGACGAGCTAGAAAGACTCGCTGACGACGCAGTAGTCTACCGCAATGTAGGGGAGTTAGTAGTAAAAACGAATAAGGGAGAGTCCATTACAAAACTTAAAGACAGGGAAGAAACTCTCTCACTCAGGCTTCAGTCTATTTCCAGACAGGAAGAAAGGCTCACATCTCGCTTTAAACAGCTTCAGGAGCAGATCCAACAGGCGTTGGGCACTAGAGCACAATAATTTTATTTTTCATTCCGCATAAGGAATATTAAATAAAGTGCAGTCTTGCCAAAACTTATAAAGCAGTTATGCAAAAATCTCGAAGCTCTTGAATCAAGGGATATCGATACCTCTTAAAACGATAGCCAGAGTGGACAATGGAAGTTGATGAAGCGGAGTTTTTCAACCGGCTCCTTGACTATCGAAATATTTTATATTTGTGTCACCGGAATGCAGATCCGGACGCTGTTAGCAGTGCTTTTGCCCTTTCGGAATCTATCGGAGGCACTATCGGACTTGTTGACGGCTGTAACCGTGTAGCTGCTGTACTTATAGAGAGACTTGGCATTGAAGTTGTGGACAAACCCAATCCGGCTGATTACAGTTTTGTCGTTGTGGTTGATACATCAACAAAAGCACAATTAAATGATCTGGAACTTACCAGGTATTGTGTAATCGATCACCATACAACTACTGCTCTGACCGAAAATGCCGAATTCTATCTGCACAGGAACAGTACCTCTACCGTAGAAATAGTTTACGATATCTTGAAAGCAATGGGAGCACCTATTAACAGGCGAGTGGGGATTGGGATGCTCACGGGAATCGTAACGGATACCGGGCATTTCAAACATGCATCTGCGGATACTTTCCGGACAGTATCCAAAATTATTGGGGACAGTGGTGTTGAGTACGGGGAAGTGCTGGACCTTATGGCTGCTACCCCACAGGATATTTCCATGCGTATAGCTATTCTGAAAGCCGCAAGTCGCGTCGAGCTCGATAGAGTGCAGGATATGCTGATAGCATCTTCTCATGTCAGTTCTTTCGGAGGTTCTGCATCTTCCATGCTAATTAATATCGGGGCAGATATCGCTTTTGTCGGCACAGCCAAAGGTGAAAACGTCAGGATAAGTGCAAGAGCAAAGCGTGATGCTGTAAGTGCCGGAGTTAATCTTGGCCAGCTAATGGAAGATATAAGTAACGAATACAGTGGCACAGGTGGCGGACATTCCGGAGCTGCCGGAATCGATGTGATCGGTGACATGAAAGAAGTTCTGGATAAATGCAGGGAAAGAACAAAGAAAATTCTTGAAGCTTCTCTGGGGGAAACGTCAAAAGAGACCTCTTTTGATGATATCAAAGAGTTTGAAAATGAGTGATTTCTTAAAGTAAAAAGAGGTTTCGTTTTTCAGAATATGGTCAAAAGAGGTTTCGTTATTCAGAACATATTTCAAAAAGTCCCTTACTTCGTATTTATACTTAAAACTCACTTTATCTTTAAGTACATAATTCAGTAACTGAATCCTAATTATTGACCCCTTACTTATAAAATTTGCCGATTATGAGTAAACATTCCAGGTTATCTAAAAATCCATATCTAATCACTTTATGGACTTTATCCTTTTATGTAACCAGCTTTCGGGTTTACTCACAAAATCTTTTTTCTGCCTAACAGCTAATATTTATATGAGAATCTAGCTTAAACTTCATATTAATCCAGCTAATCTTCATATTGTATTTGCCGGAAGTATATCTCCGTTGAAATACTAAATTGGAAAATAATAAACTCTGGAGTAAGAAAGCAACAGAGTAAGAAAGTAACGTTAGCGAGATAAAGAGAACCGAAACATGACCTTAAAGCGGCATGAAATGAGATTCATAGGAAAAAAGCTTGAAAATAACGGGCCTGATATTGAGAGCCCAGAATATATTATATAAAGAGTGTGAAATAATGCCAGAATACTGGGACCCTGAGATAGAGACGATGCCTGTAGAAGACTTGAATAAGCTGCAGGAAGAAAAGTTGAAGCAACTTGTACATTATGTGTATGAAAACTCTCTTTTTTATAGAAAAAAGTTTGATGAACACGGGGTTAAGCCGGAAGACATCCAAACTCTTGAAGATGTCAGGAAGTTGCCTTTTACAGTTAAACAGGATCTCAGAGATACCTATCCAACTGGCATGTTTTGCGTCTCAAACTCAAAACTAGCTCGGTTCCATGCTTCTTCAGGTACAACCGGCAAACCTATAGTCGTAGGGTATACCCAGAAGGATATTGATGAGTGGGCCGAGTCTCTTGCGAGAGGATTTACTTCTGTTGGATTGGGGAAAAACGATATCCTTCAGGTAAGTTACGGGTACGGGCTTTTTACAGGTGGGCTTGGTGCCCATTACGGAAGCGAAAAATTGGGCGCAACCGTACTTCCTACAAGTTCCGGAAATTCCGAGCGCCAGCTTGAGCTTATGAGAGATCTTGACGTCACTGCTATAGCCTGTACGCCTTCTTACTTCCTTTATTTGATTGAGACTGCAAGGAAAGAAGGCATTAGTATCAGGGACGACACCAAATTAAAGATGGGATTTTTCGGGGCAGAACCCTGGTCCGAAGAACTAAAAAAACGTATAGAAGACGAATCAGGGATCAAAGCTATTGATATTTACGGAACGTCGGAAATGAGCGGTCCTCTTTTTACCGAATGCTCAGAACAGTGTGGGATTCATATCTGGGCAGACAAATTCCTTGTGGAGATCCTTGACCCTGAGACCGGTGAGCCTGTTCCTGACGGCGAGATCGGAGAACTCGTAATTACGACTCTTGCTAAAGAAGCCTTCCCTCTAATCCGTTACAGAGTAAGGGACCTTACTAGAAAGCTTTCGGAGCCCTGCGTGTGCGGAAGAACCCATCCCAGGATTACACGCATTAGCGGTCGTTCGGATGATATGATTATCGTGCGCGGAATCAATGTATTCCCAGGACAGGTCGAATCTGTCCTTATGAATATTCCTGAAGTCGGAAACCATTTCATGATCATTGTAGATAGGATTGGACCCCTTGACTCAATGAAAGTCCAGATCGAAATGCAGGAATCTGCCTTTAGCGATAAAATGTCAGATATGATGGCACTTAAAAGAAAGGTTTCGAGTGCACTTAAAAGCGTACTGAACCTTGCAGTCGAGGTGGAACTGGTAGAGCACGGCTCTCTGCCCCGCTCGGAAGGAAAATCAAAGAAAGTTATCGACAATCGAAAGATTTGAACTTTTCTAAGAGCGAAAACAAAACCTGCAAATATTAACATCCTGCAGGTCCCATTTTTTGGGACTGATCTTTCAATTTTTTTAATGAGAAGTTTCTTTTTAATATTAAGCCAGATGTAAAGTAAATTCTCATACATAATATAAAAATAGCTAATGCAGAAAAGATTAGGTTTGTAAACAGGAATAATGCTGGTAAATAACGCTCTAAAAGGCAGCCAGTTGCTTAGTTGATTATAATTGCTTATAATCTTAAACACTGTATGTAAGCTGAAAATATAAATAGAGACTTATATTATACTTTGGCATAGAGACTTAAACTATACTTTGGCATAGAGACTTAAACTATACTTTGGCATAGAGACTTAAACTATACTTTGACATAGAGACTTAAACTATACTTTGACATAGAGACTTATATTATACTTTGGCATAGAAACTTATAATATACTTTGGATAGAAACTTATAATATACTTTGATATAGAGATTTATATTATACTTTGGCATAGTAGAGACTTATACTGTTGTATTCTGGTAAAAGATTACAAAAAATAAGAGAAAACAAGAATAAACAGTATAAAAACATAGAATAAGCAATATAAGGATACGGGTGCTGGAATGGAAGATAAATTTATAAAGCAGATTTCCCTTTTTGCGGAAAATAAACCTGGCAGACTTGCAAACGTCGCAAACAAATTGAAAAGCGCCGGCATAAACATCAGAGCATTTACCATTGCCGAATCAGGAGACTTCGGAATAATCCGTATGGTTGTGGACAGGTCCGACTATGCTCACAGTATACTCCATGATGCAGGGTTTACCGTTTCCGAAACAAATGTTCTGGGAATCGAAATGGATGATGTCCCTGGCAGCATGTCCCGTATTGCAGAAGTGTTCGGAAAAGCCAAGATCAACATTGACTATGCATATGCCTTTGTCACCAGGGATCAGAAAGCCCTTTTAATAATCAGAGTTAATGACATTGAAAAGGCAATTAAAACACTTGAAGAAGATAATGTCAAGTTAATAAGCATGAAAGAACTTGAAAAGATCTGATTTTACGAAAAAACGGATTTTCCAGAAGAAAGAGTTTTTAAAAAAGGCGAAACGATCCAGAATTCGGCTATTTTTATGCCTGGAATTCTGGAAAGGCTTATTTTTGCAGCATCTGGCTTCAGGGTAAAACCTTGATAAGAAGGTTTATGGCCTGCAATACTTCCTTGGATTCTAACCGGATATACATAATAAATATAAAAAAAGATAAATAGAATAACGAAAAAGTTGCCAGGGGAACAGGTACCGGTTTGACTACAATGAAGGTAAATAAAAATAACTTACATGAGAGCTCACAAAGCTCCTATAAAAACAAGCTTGGTGGAGCCCATACAACAATTATCGGGGGACGAGCTGGTAAAAAACTTGTAAAACTTGTGACCCAGCACCCTGAAGTAAAGAAGGTAATCCCAACCGTAATTTCCGTAAAAGGCATTGCAGGAGGAAGCCTGACCGGAAAGATACTGCGTGCGGACGCGAGAGGGAACTTGAGGCTATTACTCTCTGAAGGCAGAAGTTTTCAGGAAATAAGATTGGTAACAACAGTTGGAACCGCTGAAGAGGGAGATAGAATTATGGACGAACTAAACGAAATCTTAAAAACTGCCCTCTGAGGCGCTAAAGGAGAGACAAGTAATTGGGGTTTATAGGTATTGATCATGGTACAACTGCGATGCGTTTTGCTCTTATAGACGGAGAAAGTACTCTTACCTTTGAACTTGAGAGAGCCGATGCAGCAGCCATGTCCGAAAATGAGATCCTTACTTCACTTGAGGAACACTTTGGAATTCAACGTGAGACAATCGACCTTGTCGCACTGACGTACTCAATGGGAGATGGTTTTTCTACAATTAAGGATGTCAGGAGCCTGGAAGGAAGGGGGCTCAAGAGTATTGAAGGGGCAGGAAAAAAGACCGGAGGAGGCACAAAAGTTTTTGATGCCATTCGGAATTCGGAAATTCCGGCAATAGCAATCCCTGGCCTTCATACGGAGAGTAAGGTAGATTCCAGAATGAAGGTGTTTTCCCATCTTACGAGTCCTGAGAAACTGGGAATTGCTTACCACATCCTGTGCCTTGGTTATAATAACTTTGTGGTTTCCGACATAAGTTCAAATACTGTTACTCTTGCCGTTGCCGATGGGGAAGTAATTGGGGCAATCGATGCTTGCATATTTGCTCCAGGTGTTCATCATGGGCCCCTTGACCTGCAAGCTATCAGGGATGTGGATAACGGATACTGCACTGCAAACCAGGCTTTTATAAAGGCAGGAGTTCTAAAAATGACTCCATATAAAGATAGGGAAGAACTACTCTTTGCAGCCGAAAAAAAAGAAAGTCCTGCTCTCCTGGCCCTTGATACTATTGCGCTGTTTGCAGCTATGGAAATTACGTCAATGCAGCTTCTTCTTAAAGACTATGAGACTACAGGAGAGGTTTTTCTTGCAGGGTCCATAGGAGAATTCGAATATATGCAGAAAAAAATTCATGCACATTTGGGGCAAGAATGCCAGTTTCTCGGAAAGTGGCATGCTGCAATAGGCTGTGCTGAGATCGCACGGGATGTTTTTGAAGGAAAAAAAGAAATCCTCGGTGTAGAAGTTAACTATCCTTAAAAAAGTGAGAAAGGAGCATCAAAAAAGGAAAGTATAAGTCAGGTTTTTTCTAAGGATTCTTCATACATACTATCCTGATATTCCGATGCATCAATTTTTCCTCCACCACCTGATGCTATTCCATCGGACTCGTCATAACTGCTCATTTTGTCTTTCTTCATAAGAATAACATAGTCTGCAGAATTCTTTAGCGCTGTGGAAAAACCGGGCTCAACTCCAAAAATAATAGTCTCTTTGCCGTGCTCATTTGCTTTGTTTAACAGCGGCTTGAAGTCTGCATCCCTTGTAACGATTGCAAGAGTGTCAATATTGGGGTTATATACTAGCTCCATGCCCTCTACCGCGAGGCGCACATCAACATCGCTCGAACAAATTATAGGTTCAAGTCCATGATTTTCTATAGCTTCCACAAGCTTGTCAGAGGCGTACTGGTTAAGGAAAACGCGCCCGATTTTGATATTTCCATAGTCTTTCAAGACGTCCCTTATCTCCTCAAGATTTACATCAAATTCTTTTCTGAGAATATTCGGGCCGTCCACTAAAAGTCCGATTTTCCGCCTGCCAACTTCTTTTTTCGAGCGGAGGTATTTTGATATTGAGTCTATTCCGCTTTTTACAGGTTTCATTATCAATGTCCTCTGTGATCTTGCAGTTCACGGAACCTGTGCCTTGTTTGTTTGCGCCATATGGCCATACAGCACTAACTCTGGGGGGAAGCTACACTTCCAGCAGCCCTCCAATCTGCTGGTAAAGAGTTTATGCTTCCGCAATCAGTTTTTGAGGTTTAAAGTTCCGAATTTCTAAGATATATATCTTGATACCGCAATTTTGCATTCAATCCGATAATACATTATATCTGCTTTTCTGTAGTAAAACATTTGCATATTAAGGCAATCAGAGTTTGCAACTCTATCCTTTTATGAATAGTTGGATTGAAAAACCGAAAATCTTCCTGCGAACAGTAAGAAAGTCCGGTAAAATAAAAATCTATATCCATAAAATGTAGATCTTTAAAACGTAGTAATTTTATTTATAAATTGTCTGAAAAGGGTCCCTTTTTTACTTCCCGAATAACATATGGAGATTCCTTGAGCTCAAAAACATTTTCTGTTTTTCTTCCTATTTTGCGTCTGAGGTACTGGATTTCCCCTAGTTTCTCCAGAAAAGCTTCATAAACTTCCATAAACTGCTTAAACTCCGGATCAGTAAGCTCTATCACTCCTTCCCTGCCTGCAAGCCAATCATATACGTGAAGGAGAGTAATTTCCCTTACTCTTTTCAAGTTCTCATTCTCAGGCGGTTTTTTAAAGTACAGGGTTTTTTTTAGCTCTGGAGACCAGGCTGCAAATAGTCTCCTGAAATTCAAAACCATAATAGGAATCTTCTCTCCTGGATTGGGTCTCGGATAGTAGTATGTACCTTCTAGAAGATCCCTCCCTTCCAGGGTTACCACCTGCCAATGTATCTGGATCTTTGAGCGCTTTCCTGAATTTTCTTTATGCGGAAACCCATATAAAGGCCGACAAAGAGACCGCTAAGGTGAGCTGTATGGGCTATCATATCCGATGAGTTGATCATAAGAAAGTCAAAGAGAGCAAAAAGCACCAGTGCATGTTTTAGTTTCATCGGGACAAAGTAGACATAGACGCGGATATCCGGCTCAAGTATTGTGAGGGCTGCAAAGACTCCGTAGATTGCTCCGCTTGCGCCAACCATTGGGCCAGGAGATATATTGAAAATCGGCTGAGTTAAAAAGGTATATCCTATTGCCGATAGAATCCCTGCAGTGAAGAAAATTGCCAGAAGTTGTCTGTTCCCGACCCGCCGCTCAAGTGCAGTTCCGAAGAAGTATAGGACGAGCATATTGAACAAAAGATGAAACAAACCGTTATGTAGAAACATGTATGTAATAAGCGTCCACGGCTTTGTTACAAGATAAATAGGGTCAAAATAAAAAGCGTTAAAATAGACATCGCCTATGCCCGGAACCATTTCCAAGAAGAATGAAAGTGTGCAAAGAGCAATGATTACTATTGACGGGCTTGCGAAAATAGAATCTTTACTTGCCACCTGCTTCACCTCCAGGGATGTAAGCTGCATTAAGGTCAAACATATTTCCAACTACTCTCCGGTTTATATTCCAATTAATCTCCAATTTATGTTCTAATTGTTCTCTATTATCTCATATAACACTGCTTTAAATTTGAGGCGATTAGAGTATCTTACCTGTAACCAAAATGAAGAATCTTAGCTAGAATGATATCGATGATATGTTTTCATTGAATTGATCATTGATATTTATCTCACTTTAAAACTCTTAACTCTGAGAATCAACTCTTAATTTTAAGAACTGCCTATACATTAATTAAGTGCCTACTTAAGTGATTTATATGTAAGCCAGTAAATTATATATGAACCAGTAAATATATGTAAACCCGTAAATTATATGTAAGCCAGTAAATTTTCCAGATATTATTGCTTAGACGTTTACCTTATTTATAATTCCGTTTTTCAGAGGTCATTAAATAAGTCAATTTCACATCATCAAAACTTTTGATAATATAAATCGGAATTTAAAGGTCGGCGAGAAGAGTAAACCAATTACTGGAGAGGTACTCTGATTATGTTCAAGAATGATCATATTCAAGAGTGAAATTATTGAAAACGAATCAACGTTGTTTTTATTCAAAAACATAATATTTATATTAGAAAATATATCAATTAATATTCAATTAAGGGTATCATATTTATGTGTTTCCTGTGAAAATACAAAAATAGTTTACGGCGTTTACTGTGTAAAGCCGTATGGTAATGCTAAGCCTATAAATATTTTTCCATTTATTTATTCACCATCTATTTATACAATCTATAATATTTTTTCAATTTTATATTTACTTTAAGGGTAGCTTTTGTTTATGGATTCGTATTTGATTTTGGTAACAAACATTCACATAATCACCTGTTTTAAACATGAATAAAAAGTATAATTATTAACAATTAATAACACAAAGAGATAAAAGACCAGTGTTAAAATAAGTTTTATTGAAAAACTCTAATCTATGAACACCAACTTAGTTTTTTTATATATTGTTCAAATAAAATTGTAAAGTATACTGATTTTGAATTTTCCCATTTTACCCATCTCGAAATGCGTGTTACAAATTAGAAAATGTTATATAGATTTGGTACGTTAAGACAATTAATTAGTGTTTATTATCCATCGGTAGCGACCTCTTGTTAGGATTAAGGTCTCAATCGTTGGCAAAAACGGTTTTTTTTGACAAAAAGGGTGTAAAAACAGCTTTGAAGAGAAATTAAGCCCTAAAAACGACTTTTACATGGAAATATTTCCTCTAAAAACGACTTTAGCTGGAAAAAACGCTGGTGAAATACTTGCTAGTTGAAAAAATAGTTAATAGCATTTTACCAGAAGCGCATTTACTTACACGGTTGTAACTTTAAGCAGACGGCAAAATATATAATGTACAATCATGAAGAATCTGCCGAGTATGATAATTGCAATCGTCTTGGTAAAGTCGACTTTAAACAAATTTAGGAGGTAAAGCTCAAATGAGCAAACTAACTACCGGGAGTTTTTCTATCGAAGATCTGGAATCCGTTCAGATCACTATTAATAATATTGTAGGGGCAGCAAAGGAGGTTGCCAAAGGAGCAAAAGAGCCAAAAGAAGAACTTGGCCCGATGGGTCCGACCCCCTTCCCCACAGTTGCCAAAGTAAGAGACTGGAGTTTTACGCTGTTTGACCGTTATGAACCGGTCTATACCCCAATGTGTGACCAGTGCTGTTACTGTACCTTCGGACCGTGTAACCTGGAGGGAAACAAGAGAGGTGCCTGCGGTCTGGACATGAAAGGTCAGACTGCAAGAGAGTTCTTCCTGCGCTGCATTACAGGAT
>Ga0074193_1001950_pt1 | contig 21329 bp, 20 predicted proteins | sample EPASupsiteHSE605_FD_64523 | JGI IMG/M metagenome (GOLD analysis project Ga0074193, IMG submission 64523) | Bioremediated contaminated groundwater from EPA Superfund site, New Mexico - Sample HSE6-05 | ecosystem: Environmental > Aquatic > Deep subsurface > Groundwater > Contaminated ... | reverse complement strand
AACCCAAGGCTTGTTACAATTGGAAGTCCTACTACAAGGCCAATTGCAAACACTAAAAACACTAAACCCGCCATACTTGCCATACTTACCATTATATTTTCCTCCTATGATGCTTCTGAATAGTCAACTTCTTCTTTTACAACCTTATTTTTTACTACTAAATATAGTTGCTGAACACTTCTAACAACAGCTAAGAAACATCCTATTGGAATTATCATGTAAACTAGATACATTGGCAATTCCATTGCTGGTGATGTTTGAGCACTAATCTTTATACCATCTACAGTAATAATTGAATAATATGTCATAAAAATAAAGAATGCTATATTAACTAACTGCAATATGATTTCAACTATCTTATGTATAATATTAGGTAGCTTGGACAAAAGCAAATCAACCCTTAATATAATACCCTTTTTTATAGTAAATGACATGCTTAGAAAAACTGACCCAATATACAAATATCTACATGACTCTTCTGCCCATGGAAGTGATGCGCCAATAAATCTCATTATGATTTGTAAAAACATAACGCACGATATACCAATCAAAAATACCCCCATAAAATACTCTTCAAAATGTTCATCTAAAAATTTAATCACTTTATTCAAAATGTACCTCCTCGATATTAATATCGATATTTTCTTTACTTATTTAGTAAAAATATTATTTTGTAAATTTATTGCAAATGTTTTCATAACCTTCATACTAATGACCACTGTAAATCTTCTTAATCTGCTACATCTAAAACTGATTTTAAATAAATATTTAACAACTCTTCTCCACTTTTTTTCCGTACAATATCGTATGCACCATTTGCTGCATTTCTCATTTTAATAAGATCGACTTTAGGCATACTAATGAACTCAAATCCTAAATTTTTAAGTTTTATCCTTGATAATTCATCATATGCTAAAGACATATCATATGAATACCTTTCAATTTCAGGCATTGAATCATCAATGATTTTTTTATACTCTTTAGAAAGACTGTTATAAAAGTCTAAATTTATCCAAACTCCTGTATAATTCATAAAATGCTTTGTATCAATGATATACTTTTGTTGTTCATTGAGTTTAGTTGCAACTATTACATCAATAGGATTTTCTTGTGCTTCGACAATACCCTGCTGAAGCTCTAAATAAAGTTGTGAATGTTCCATAGTAACAGGTATAGCACCCAATAATTGCAATGATATTTGTACAACGTCATTTTCTAAAACACCTATTTTTATATGTTTTAAATCTCCTATAGATTTAATAGATTTATTTGCGCTCATTACACTAAATGTAGAAGGTGCTATTACAAGAAGTTTTAAATTTATTTTTTCAAATTCTTGTTCAAAAGCATTTCTTAATGGGGTCCCTTTAATAAAAATTTCTCTTGCTACTTTTCTATTAGGTACAACGTTTGGCAAATCGAAAATACTAAACGCTGGAGAAAGATTACTATCAACTGTTCCAATCTCCATTTGAATTACATTATTTTTAACTGCTTCTTGTGTTTCTAAAAGAGATCCTAAATTCTCATAAATGTCAACACCAATTTCCCCATCACTTTTCTCTTCCAATATACCTTTTAGCTTTACCGCATCACTACTAATAATTGAATCTTCAAATGCATTATGAGCAAGAATGATTTTACTCTTTGGCTGCACATAAGCTTTATTATTTTCTCCTTTATATATAGAAGAATTAGATTCAGAATTACTTTCGCAAGATATTAAAAATGATGTTATAAGTAAAGTAATAAAAACTATTAAAAAGCTTTTTACTCTCATTAAGTAGGCCTCCTTAATTAAGTACATATTAAATATGTATCATTATCATAAATAATAAACTGCGTTTTTTTCTGCTCTACACACAGTATAGCTTGAAAAACCGCAGTTTGTAAATTGTTACAATTTAAAATTTAGTATTACAATTGCTAATTTATTAAAATTTAATACTTTATATAAAAAATTGATATAAAATAATATTATTTATTTTAATAATACTGTTAATTTTTAATATTTCTATATTGCCCAGGTGTAATACCATTATATTTTTTAAAAACTCTAAAAAATGTAGGCATAGAATTAAAACCTGTTTTAAATCCTATATCTGTAATAGTAAAATCTGTGTTATCAATAAGATACTTAGCTTTCCCAACACGGTATTGATTTAAATAATCTACAAACTTAATATTTAAAATTTCCTTAAATAACTTGCTTAAATATGGCGAACTGATTCCTACATATTCAGAAACCATATTTAGTGATAAATTTATATTTTGATAATTATTATCAACATACTCTTTAGCACGTTCTATATGTTTGTACTGTGTTCTTCTAATATATGAATCTAATAAATCAATTGCTTGATTACAAAAGTTTTGTGTATATCCTTTAACCTGTATAATTGTATATAAACTTTCAAAATCATTATCTATATTCTTTTTTCTTATAAATTCTATTTCATCTAAATTAATTTTAAGAGAAACTATTTTTTCGATGTACACATTAATAATACCCTTATATATATATTTAATGGATTTAATATCACTTTCATATTTTGATATTTCTTCAATGCATGATTTGAAGTTTGTTTTTGCTTCAATAATATTACCATCAAAAATACTTTGAATGATATTTTTTGTTTTATCTGCTGCATAAGTTTTATAGTTCATTAAAGTATTATCAAGATTAGATTTAATTGAATCATCAAAATTAATATTTTTATCTTTTTCAGTCCCAAAATATAATTTATAATTTAAATTTTCCTCAGCTTCATTGTAAGATTTTTTAACATTCAATATGCCATCATATGCTTGACCTATGCCTGCATTTATGTTATACGGAAAGCTTTGAATTTTATTTAAAATCATATCACACAAATTTATAGTAGACTGCTTGATATTCATTGTTGATTCATCTTTTAGAAACCTTAATATTACTACAATAGATGTATCTCCCATCTTAACACTTATATAGTTTTTAATATCTACTTTCAAAGAATAAATTGTATTAATAACGCTCATCACATAAAAATCATTTTCTACATCAGGTGAGTCTTTTTTTAAAAGTTCTTCTATAGAAATTAAGATGACAGAATATTTATCATCTACCTGAAATGGACTTGTCGTGCTTTGTAATGTCATATGAACGGAATCTTCAGATATCTCCCTACCCTTTAAAATATTTATAAAAAGATTTTCAAGTATGATAGGCGTCATATTATTCATCATTTCATCCATCTTAACAACAGTATCTTCATACGCAGACCCTATGAAATCATACTCATTTTTAAAATTCTCATTTTTTTGATTGTAAAATTTATTTTCAGATGATTCCGATACCGATAACATAAGTTTATTTATTGGCTTGTATATTCTTAATGTTATATAGAATGAAAAAGCTAAACTTATTAAAATAAAAACAATGAAGAAAGGAACTACAATTCTTAAAATTAAGCCAAATGGAATTTTTAGATCATTAGTAAGAACGCGATATATATATATCCAACCAAATTCTTTAGATTTATTATAAAAATATGTATATTCTTTTCCATCTTGATCTTTAACTTCTAAAAATCCTGATTTATTGATCATCTTGTCTTTATAACTATCCATGCTACCTATTGCATTGTAATCTGCTTTATATAAAAAAACAGGCTTAAAGTTGTTATCAAATATATAAATATTTTGGTTTACTTCATCAATATTTCCGTATATTATTTTTGATAATTCTAATTTACTGAGTTCAAACATCAAAGTACCTTTTCTACTGTAAAAATTATTAGGAAATTCTTGAAAAAGACAAATTCTGTCATTTATAATTCTAACATCTGTTTTTATGTTTTTTTCTGCTTCATACATATTAATATATGGATTTGCAATATATTTACTGACTATTGCTTGTTCAACTGAAGTTGACAAAAAAGATATTTCATTATTAGATGTATATAACTTGTTTGAATCAGTAACATATAAAAAAGCATAATTAATCATATTATAACTCTCAACCATATCCGAAAGTTGGCCTGTTAAATTTAAATTTTTATTATGATCCATCATATTAGGAGCTAAAATACTTGTCATAACATTTTTATTAAACATAGTGCTATGCATGATTTTGCTAATATTACTAATTATAATATTAGTTGAATTGCTTGTTTGCTCAAGTACATTAGCATATGCAGAATACGTTTTTTCTTTAAAGTTTGTTTTCATAACATCCATAATAAAATAGTAAAAAATGGACATCATAACAACACAAAGTATGATTAAAATTAAAAATATTCTTGTAAAAACACTGTTTAATTTAAACCTTGTAATAAAACTAAATCCATCTTTATTCATAATAAGATCACCTCAATTTTTGCAAGTTCATTAATGTATGTTATATCAATTTTAGCTCTTACCCTTACATTGCTTCATCATATTAATTGATTGTATGCCAATACTAAAATTTATTTTATCTCATTATTTCCCATAGTAAACAATCTTTTAATGTATATATTAACATATAATTTAGGAAATTAAAATTATTTTATATAAGGAATTATTTCTGATGTAACAATTTCTATAATTAGCATGGTATTTTTGGCAAACATTTTTAATGATTTATTATAAATTAATTAGTTAAAGTTAAATTCAAAATTTACATTACAAAAGGATTTTTCCTTATTGCTAAGCTGTAGAGAAATGGATATTCATCCTGCAAGTAGCTCATGTAATTTATCCATTCTAAAATAATTGCAACATATGCACGCGATATATCTACCGATAAATGATCTATATCACTTTTAATAAGATTGCTAAATTCTCCTCTAGTTTGAAGCTCATCAGCAACATGAAAAGTAGCCCAAAGCATATCTGTAAAAGAATCATGTTCTAGTAAATTGGAGTTACCAAGCATATCTAAAGTATATGATTTATATTTAGCTAAAATTAAAGCAAGTTCTTCTAACTTATCTGGATTAGCATATATATCATACTGAAATGCTTTTACAAATTTTTTAATACGGTAATCATTTTTCTTATTTAGCTCTTCTACTTTTATTAGTTTACAAAATTCATTATTATTGCGGTTAAATCCAGACATAACAGTCATAATAGATATTCCTGCTTCTACGAAAAAAGTGCTTATTATTACATTGATTTTTTTTATTTTCTTTCGAGTTTCCATTATATTTAAAAACCTATTTAATATAATTGTTACCATGACAACTTGAATTGGAACAAAAGCTAAATCCTGCAATAAATAAAATAATGTATTTTCAGTTTGATGAAAAATTAAATACTGTATAAAATAAATTAATGCAGATAAAATCGTTAATATTACAATTAATATAATATTATTTTTATTATTAGTTATAATAAGCCCCTCCTAAACATTTTCTATATATTAACATATAATTACAAAAGTTTGTATATTATTTCCCCCATAAAATTACCTATACCAACGCAATAGCATTTAAATTGTTTTTGTTTCCCACTTGTGTCCCTTGTAACGGATTGTAAAAAATATAGTCCTTACTATCCAATCAATAATCATAGCTATCCAAACACCAAACATGCCAAAGCCCATAAATTTAGCAAGCAAAATTCCAAAGCCTATTCTAAAAATCCACATTGAACCTACACCAACTACCATTGTATAACGAACATCATTTGATGCTCTAAGTGTATTTGGCAGTGTAAATGATAGTGGCCAAATAATACAAGTGTTCACACCATGAAATATAATAACTTGTTTAGCCATTGCTGCTGTTTCTGCAGACAAATGATAAATTTTCAAAACATATGGTAAAACAAGAATTATGCCTATATTTAAAAAAATTACAGAAATATATGTATACTTAAGAAGCTTTTTTGTATAGTATCTTGCCATATCATAATCGCCTGCGCCTACGCATCGGCTTACAACAGTTATAAGTCCTAACCCTACAGCCGCACCTGGTAGAATCTCAAATGAAGCAATTGTATTTCCAACAGCATTTGCTGTTATTGAAGCTGTTCCAAATCCAGCAACGATACTTAAAAGCAAAATTTTTCCCAGCTGAAACATGCTGTTTTCTACTCCATTAGGGATACCAATATGCAATATATCACTAACCATTTTTTTATCGTATCTGTATTTAAATGGCTTACTTATATGAATTAAAATGCTTTCATTTTTAAGAAAAGCAACAATCAAAACTGCTGCTACTGCTCTAGAAACTAGAGTTGGAATGGCAACACCTTCAACGCCCATATGAAACCCGTAAATTAATATTGCATTTCCAATTACATTTATTGCATTCATAATTAGAGATACAACCATAGTTATTTTTGAATTACCCATTGTTCTAAACAATGCAGCACCACTGCTGTAAAGAGCTATAAATGGGATGCTAGCAAAAACAATAAGCAAATATGTTTCAGCATAATTAGCAACATCAACATCTATATTTCCAAATACAACATTTAAAATAAAACCTTTACCAATATACATTAAAACCATGATAATGACAGAGATAAATGTTACAAATACCAGCAGCTGATTACCTGACTCACTTGCTTTTTCTAATCGTTGTTGACCAATATATTGTCCTGCCACTACAGCTCCACCTGTAGCCAGAGCTGCAAATATATTTATGAGCAATATCATTACTGAATCCACAAGAGAAACAGCAGACACTGCACTTTCACCTACGCTTGCAACCATAATAGAGTCTGCCAAGCCTACTGTTACCGCTAAAAACTGCTCCACCATCAGTGGAAATATGAGCGCCATCAAATCTCTATTATTAAAAATATGACTTTCTTTTAATTCTACTTCCATGTTATTTCCCTTTCTAATACTACCATTTGCAATAAAAACAAACCACAAATAGCTAAAATATACCCCACAATATAAAAAATCCGAATCAGCGCAGGCACCTCCTCGGCAAAAAGCTTTCTTTTTTGTTTTTCTTCATAATTATACACCCCCATCAAAAAAACATCAATAATTTTCTGCCAAAAATAAATAATAAAATAAAGGTCCTTGGAGCAGCCTAAAACTTTATAATAAGCATATCTTGACTTGATAAACTCTCAACAATTTTATATTCAAGCATTACATATTATGGTATAATTAATATTAAATAGATTTTAAAACAAGAGAGGTAAATTATGATTCAAGATATAGAGCCAAAAATATTTAATAATAATTTCAAAAACAAACCAGCGGAACGTCAGGATCTGTTTCTCTCATATGAAGGAGATACAGTTCTCGTTGGAGAAGATAAGGACAAACTCTGGTATCCTTCATTTTCTGACTTTGAAGAAAAATATCCACATCTCATAGATGATGCGCAGTTTCTTTTCACTATAGATGATATTAATTATTACTTGATTGATGAAAAGGGACTTGACTCAGAAGAAGGTTGGACTTACGTAACAACAGGAAGATTCAGAACTGAAGCCAAATACTGGCGTTCATTTGCTGGCGCTGTAGGATGGCAGCTGAATCGCTGGTATAGCAATCATCGTTTCTGTAGCAAATGTGGTAAGCCGACGCAACGTTCGGAAAAAGAAAGAATGCTCTATTGCGATTCTTGTGGTTTCCAGACATATCCTACTATATCTCCATGTGTTATAGTAGCTGTTCACAATGGTGACCGATTGCTTTTGACCAAATATGCAGGGCGAGCATATACTAGATATGCCCTAATAGCCGGTTTTGCTGAAATAGGAGAAAGCCTTGAACAAACTGTCCACAGAGAAGTCAAAGAGGAAGTAGGACTTAAAGTTAAAAATCTTAAATTCTACAAGAGCCAACCATGGCCGTTTACTGATACGCTCCTTGCAGGATTTTATGCTGAGCTTGACGGTGATGATACCATCACACTAGAAGAAGAGGAACTAGCTTTGGGTGTGTGGTTAAACAGAGAAGACATACCACCTGAGGAACTAAAAATAAGCCTTACAAGTGAGATGATGGAAGCATTCAGAACAAAATCATTTGAATTGTAATAAGCAAAAAATAAACCCACATATTTAACTCATATAATAATTATACGAGTCAAATTTGCGGGTTTTATTTTAAATAAGTTAAGACCAGGCACCGATTGCCGATGCCTTATGACTGTACATCTAAAATTGCCTTTATGGCTCCGAATAATACACCTGCTACCGGCCAGATAATCCAGGACATTGCCCAGTTATTTGTAATGAAGCTATATCCGAGATAAACAGCGACGATTACGCACCAATATACTTTTGAAACAGTTTGGAATGCTTTGTTTGATTTATTTTTTACTGAATAATCACCTTCTTGCAAAAGCACATTGCACGCTTCGTTGGAACTGCTTTTGTTAATTATGTTATAAGTAGATAATGCAACAATTATTAAAGTGATTGCCACGGATAATACACTCAATCCTTCAACTTCTGATATTAGCGGAGTAATAATAATTGGTAAAGCACTTAAAATGTAACAAACCACAGAAATACTTACTGCAGATTTATAAGTCTGTTCATTTTGTTTTTGTACATTTCGAACCATTTGTTCAGTTTCATAATCCAGTTCAAAAAGATTTACCTTAAGGTCATCATATTTTTCTAGTTTGCTTGAAAATTTAATAAAGTATGAAACTCCTGTAGCTACTAAAATAATGAGAACTACTAGTCCTGCTGCTATTAACAAATCTTCTTTTACATTAACAAAATTGAATTCTCTCAATCCTATTAAAATTAACATAGTTATGGGAGATATTATACAAAGCAATACTCCTAATGCAGTTTTTGGTGCTGTTGATTTTGAATCTTCTATATAATTTTTAGCTTCTTCATAAGAAATTATTGGAACATCATTCTTATTTTTAATAACTTGTTTAATTCCCAAAGTATCTCCCAGCTCATCCAAGTTTCCAAATTCAGATATTACAATTCCGATAGCTTCATTTTCTGTTTTTCCGCTATCTTTCAACTCATTGTACTTATCCTCCATCATTGCAAGCAATTCTTTTTTTGCTCTTGTTACATCTTCTGTCTGTGGTAATCCTAAAAACATGTTGTCAAGATAATTTCTAATTGTATTCATGATCGTTCTCCTTTAAAATAAACTTTTCAATAACTTCTTGGGTTATTTCCCATTCTTCACATTTCTCTTTATAATATTTTTTTCCTTCATTAGTTATTCTGTAATAAGTTCTTGGTTTTCCGTTTGTTTCGCTGCCTGAGAATGCTTCGATATAACCATTGGATTCCATTCTTTTAAAAGCAGAGTAAAGAGTTGTTTCCTTCATTACATATTTTTCATTTGTTAATTCTCTGATTCTTTTGGAAATTTCATAGCCATAAGATGGTCCATTAAGCACAAGATACAATATCATCGTGTCATTATAGCCTCGAATTACATCACTGCTAATCATATTTATACCTCTTTCAAATAATTTTACTTCATCTGTCGTACTTCATCTGATGAAGTAATTATAGTATATTTACTACGACAGGTCAAGTACTTTTTTTAATTCAAGAAAAAAAGACGCTCCAATAAATGAAGTGCCTTTTATCTATTTTTAAATTTTCAAATTCTTTTATTTGCGTAACATGAACCCCACTATAAATGCAATCAAAGATTGCTGTTGGGTACCGGGAACCTTGTTTTATTTCAACTGTTAAATACTTTTTTAAATGATTCAATTGATTGTGCTCCAACTATAGTATGTTTATCATTTATAATAAATGTTGGAGTGCTATTTACACTATATTGTATCGCTAATTTCTTTGCTTCTGACAAATTACTTTCATATGAGCCATCTTCTATCTTTTTTATCATTTCATCTTTATTCATGCCAATACTTTCTGCTATTGATTTCAGCAATTCAACATCACCAATATTTTTGCCTTCACTGAAATATGCATAAAACAATTTATCATGTATTTCATTAAATTTTCCTTTTTCCTTAGCATATTCAGTTGCAAGAAGAGCTAAATGTGTGTTTGATACTAAGTCAGCTCCGCTAAATTTAACACCATAATTATTACCCATATTATTTAGATTATTAAACATATTTTCCACTGACATGCCCGGGAAAAGTTCTGAAACCTTTCCACCTTCTATTGGAACCTCAGGATGTAACTCAAATGGCATCCATTCCTCCTCTATATCAAATTCCTTTTTTAATCTATCGACAATACCTTTGCCTACATAACAAAATGGTCAAGTATAATCTGAAAAAATTAATATTTTATTCTTCATGTTCTTCTCCTTTATGTAATATTCTTTATAATTGTTATACCCATAATTGTGTAAATTAAACCTAAGTTATTCTATTAATAATCCATTAAAAATCAGTTATTTTTATTATGGCATTGGGCAGATATTTTATTAGATCACTTGCTGTCAATGAATATTCACCCATAAATTTAACACCTATATCACCTGCTAAACCATGCAAATATACTGCTGTTCTTAATGCATTTTTAATTTCAATTCCTTGACCAATCAGTGATGCAATTATTCCTGTCAAAACATCTCCGCTGCCTGCTGTTGCCATTCCCGGATTCCCAGTGGTATTAATGAAAACTTGGCCATCCGGGCATGCAATAATAGTTCTTGCACCCTTCAATACGAGATAGAGGTTATATTCTAAAGAAAAATCCGCTGACTTTTCTATAATGTCTTTCCTTATGCAGTCAATATCTTTTTTAAGCAATTTAGCCATTTCACCATAATGAGGTGTCAATATAATTGGATGTTCATGCTTTTTTAAATCATTTAAATTCAGTTGATTTATGCCTTCTGCATCTATAACCAACGGTTGTACACAACTATTAAATAAATAATTTAAAATATCAACATAATCAGTTGCATTTGCACAACCTGAGCCTGTTGCTACTACATCGGAATAGTCAATAATTTCTTGTTGGAGCTTTTCATTGGAAAAGTTATTTGCATCATAGGTATAAGTTATTGCTTCTAATGACATTGATTCAACAACAGCATAAATTTCATCCGGTATAAATGCCTTAACAAGACCGGAACCACACCTGAGAGCTGCATTAAGATTTAATACTGCAGCTCCTGCCATACCCTTTGAGCCGGACACTATTCCAACTTTACCATATGTTCCTTTATGAGAATTTCTGCTTCGTTTCTTAATTATATTTTTTACGTCATCAAATTCAGTCAAATGAACATTTGTGCTTTTATTGAGTTCTGAAAACGGAGCTTCTTCATCAATTCCTAGAATATAATTATCTAAATATGTTAGATTCATAGCTATCCTCCTTTTTTTATTCTTCTATTTTATTTAGTAGAATCAGCCAATTCCATGGATTTATACATTCTCTCATTTTATCACTATTATATCACTTAATATTACCGCTAAACAACAATTAAAACTTATATACATAATCATTTAATTTCTAGAATCAGTTTTAACCATCAACATTTTGGTATATATATTCTATAAGAAATAAATTTTAATTAATATTATTGCAGCTTCACTTTTCTTCATATGAGAACCCGGTAGTTTAAGAGTCAAAATATTGTTATATACACAAAATATGCCGATTGGATAAATCCCAGCCGGCACATTTTATTTTAAGAGAAAATTTCTCAGCTTTACTTCGAAATTACTTCAAATTCAAATCAAATCCTTGCTTGCGCATTATATTTAACATTTCTGAACGTTTTGGAATCAGATTTTTAAGTTTTGTAACTACCTGATCACTGAAGCAGTCTACTCGCTTGTTTGCATTTCTTAAATCATAGTAAGTCTGCATTTCCTGGTCATACTCTTTTACTTCTTCCATGTAATCATCAAATTGTTTGTATGTGTTTTCAAATAAACGAAGGTCCATATTCATTCTTGGTTTAAGCTGTGGATTTTGATTTGGATAGCCTAATCCAAGACCTACAACAGGCATAGTTAATTCAGGCAAGTCTAATATTTCAATTATTTTTTCAGCATCATTCAAAACACTTCCAAGGAACACTACTCCCAAGTCTATAGATTCTGCTGCATTAACTATGTTTTGTGCTGTCAGGCAGGCATCGGTAAATGCCGAGAAAAACCTGTCCATATCCCTTGCACTTGGCTCATTGCAATCCTTCCCTTCAGCAATCTTGTAGTTTCTGTATTGGTCAGCAACAAAAATTAAAAGCTCCGGTGCTCTTGCAACATATTCCTGCTTACACACAGCTGCAATTTCCTTTTTCTTTTCTGGGTCTGTTACTCGAATAATTGTACTAGCCTGCATTCCGTTTGCTGTTGGTGTACGTCTTGCAACTTCAATCAATTGTTCAAAAACCTCTGTTGTGATACCCTCATTCTTAAACTCTCGTATTGTTCTATGATTCAATTGTTTTTGAATCATTGAATTTTCATTGTTCATTTTATAGCTCCTCCATATGTTTTTTTAGTATTATGATAATTATATACCCAAAAAGAAAATAAATAATCCCGGTTTTTGAAAATCTTTCCCACTCACCGGTTGAAGGCTGTCCATACTGGCATTCTATTTCTTTATAAATAAATCTTCCGTTTTTAAACCGTTCTTTTTAGCTGCTTGACGCCAGCCCATTTCACCGCCAATTTTATATGCTATCCTTGGAATGCCAGGTGAAGTATATATTTCATCTGAAGATTTGCATGAAAGAATGCTGTTTGCTGCATCAGTTAATGCATTATGTACACTTTTCATTGGCCCTTGCCTATCAGTTGATTTATCAAGCATTGACATCATTCCGCCACCGCCAATACCAATTCCTTGCCCCCATTTAACATTTGCTTTCTCAGCCCAATTTTTCATCATTTCTATGGCTATGGCAGCTTGTTTTCCTTCATAAAACCCAATATTAACAATAGTATAGACATATATTTCACTGTTTATATTAGAACTTAAATATTTTTCCATTTGATATAAACATCTTAATAAATGAGAAGGAATTCCATCAACATATAGAGGAAAAGCAAATACAATTACATTACATTTTGATATATGATCTAAATCATCATTGCTTATTTCAGTTGTCCTAAATGAATATTCTTCAATAATATTTTTATCCTGAAGTTTTAGTTTTAAAGAATTTAGAATATTTCCTGATGCACTATTTTTAAATTTTGGGCTTCCATTTACTAGAGCTATCCTCATAATGTAACTCCTTCCAATTCTTTGATAGAGTTAATGTCTTTAACAAATATTAAATTCTTGATATCGCATATAAGATTTAATGCATTTGCCTTAACTAATTTTTCTGCTGTTGTTTTTTCTTTTGAACTTATATTTTCACCATAAAAATATACACTCATTTCAAAATGATTTTCATATCTCTGTCTATGATGCAATTCATTATTTCTTACCTCAAAATACGGATGTATGTATGAAATGCTCCTATCCATAATGTTTTTAACGAAAGGACTATATCCACCATAAAAGCATTTGCTTACAATAATCAATTCATTGCATTTTGAAAGATATTCACCCATATTGCTATAATCATCAGCAATAACACATTCACCAGGCTTCTTTATCCAGCAACCAAAACACCCTATACAATTATGAATTGTGCTATTATCATCAATAATCTTTATCTCTCCCTCAATAGTCCCAAGTAAATCATTAAAATCTTCTTTACTTAAATCATGAATTAATAATTTCACCGCACCACTCCCATTCTCATTTTTGCATCTATATATTTTTAATTATTAATACTTCACAGTTATTTTCCATCAAGTCTATTGCCCTATGCTTTTTTCTTCTACATCTATGACTCTGGCAAAAATTATATCACCCCTTTAGAACTAAAAATCTAACCACATAATACTCATATTATCATGCTTTTCTATTTCCTTAAAGCCATTTTCTTTATACATATTCAATGTACCTCTATATAATTTCTCAGGTTCGTTTTTATTCTCAATTGGGAGAGCAATTACAGCTTCATATCCTTGAGCCTTAAATTCTCCAATTGCCTGCTTAAGCAATTGTCTAGCAACACCTTGCCCTCTATACTCCGGATGAATAACAAAGCAAATTACACAACCTACTTTTTTGTCTTTGATTATTGTGTTTAAATCGTTTTCAAGCCTCAAATATTCATTTACATTATTTGCATTACACCAGCCAATGCATTTATCATCATCAAATGCTAGGTAACCTTTCATATCACCTGATTTTATCTGTTTTATTGCTTCTTGTCGGTTCTCAGAACCTGTTCTTTGTTGCCATGCATCCATAGAACAATTTGTGTGATAATATCTACAATAGCAAGTTGCCCAATGTGGTGCATGATCAAAATCAAGGTTTTCAAGATAATCTGTAAAAGATATAGCTAATTCAGGTCTTAATTCTTTTATTTCATATTTCATATTTTCCTCCTGATAAAAGTCCTGACATGGGGACGTTTCATCTGTCTTGTTTTACTGACCCTGTACTGTAGGATTATTTTATTTTTGCAGACCAAGTAATAACATATTCCCATTCTTCATGTGAGTTAATGTTATCTACTTTCTGCCAATTTCCATCTAATCCTAACTCATTTGCAGTAAGTTCAAAATGACACATTGCAATTCCAATATCATTTTTTTGTATATCATAATTAGCAATTCCATAACCCTTTGTTCTACAAAGATAAAAATGATACATATTATTATCTTTAATAATTCTCCATGGCTGCTTATTTGAAGCTGATGGTCCAAGTCTCACCATTTCCAACGGTACATCATATGAGCCGGCAGTATTTTCATTAAGAAATTTTGAAATGTCTCCATCAAAAAATAATTTATTCCATAGTTTTCTGTTGTTAGCACCAACAACTGACCGCATTGCAGATTCAAAAATTCTTGGTTTGCCTTTCTTATAGCCAATAGGTGAAACTATAGGGATATATTCATTTTCTTTTAAATCTGCAAGCGATACAAAATCATCTCGTTTAAATGTTCCACCTAACCAACATGACTGAAGCCCTAAATCAGTTACAAATAAAATTATTTTCTCAAACAAATACCCAAATGTAACAGCATCTTGAATATCGTTATTAATAATTCCGACAATATATGAATTCGCTCCTGAAATAACTCCATATGTACCTATTTTCTGAGTTGAATTATTAAATTTATTGTTTTGATTAATTATTATAAATCTAGCTTTAGCTTTTGCCTCTAAATTAATTTCTTCAATATAATTATTTAATTTTTTAATAATCCCTTCCTCGATAACCTTTGAATCATATGTTCTGCAGGATGTTCTCATTTTTATTACTTCTGTAATTGGTTTTTGAAATTTCATTAGTACCTCCGTCACTATTATATTTACCTTATTATACTACATTCTACTGAATTAAACATTAGATTTAGAGCGAGAATCACCTGCAATTTTTCGTCAACAAAAATAAAAAGTAATGCATAGCAACATTTGAAGGCCTGAAAATATAATTTAAACCATAAAAAAACATATTATTTTTGCTTTTCAAGTATTAGAAAGAGACTTGATTCATCAACTTCCTCAATGTAATAATTACATCCCGACGCTTCCCCAAATTTTATGAAATCATCATTTGAAAATGTGATAGCAACAAACCCGTCCTTGCATACAATTATTCCGTCTTTTGTTTTTCCTAAATCAATTTCTCCAAGCAGTCCATTATCTGACTGTTCTTGAAACCATGCCAATCTATGCTCCCAAAATTTTGAACTATATGTACTAAAATATGCTCTACCACCAGGAGTGAGTACCTTTAAGCATTGTTCAATCAAATGCATTGGTTGTCCCTTCATAGCAGATAAACCATTTTGCAAGCAAAGTACAACATCAAACTCTTCACCAAATTCAAGGTTGTGAGAATCCATTACCTTAAGGTCACAGTTCGGACATTCTTTGATGTAATCCTTTCCAAGATCCACCGTTGCCTTTGATATATCAATTCCTACAACACTATCCGTGAAAGGTCCCAATTCCTTGATGATACGTCCATATCCTGCTCCGACCTCCAACACTTTATCGCTCTTGTTTAAATTTCGTTGGACAAAACTGATTTCTTCATCAAAATATTGCTTAATCCTTGGATACTTGGTTTGGTAAACGTGAAACAGTTTCGCAGAATTTAAATTTTTTTCATAATAATTAGACATAATTCTCCTCCTAAATAATTATATAAAAAATTATATTATTTAGCTCAATAATAATCTTAATAAATAATATTTTACAACAATTGAATTTTACTATTCTACTGACATATTATTTATTTAACATTAAGTTTTTACTACTGAGAAAATCAATACCTTATCTAAATTAGCAGTTGTATTATTTTGGTCAATTCGCGGAGATACTTCAGCTATGACAAAGCTAACTACCTTATTAGATTTAAAATATATTTTTGCAATTTAAGGATAGTCTCTGGTTCTAATCCTAATAGCCGAGAGCACTAACTCCTGGTAACTATAAATTACTTCTATTCTAACAACCTAGCATCGAATAATTGTCGATAGTGGGACTTTAATCCATATACCCCATGTACTCAACTTTATAAAATTATATCATCAGGAGTTGTGGTCTTATAATACTGAAACAGTTCTGCTTCGATGCTTACTGTATCTGCGATCACAGGCTCCTGTATAATTGCAGCTTTTAGTTTCATACCTAAAATTCCTGTTGCTTTTTCTGTCCCAACTATGAATCCCATTCCACCGTTTTTATGAACAGGCTTTGATTCAAGATAGTTTTTTGTATAAAATTGAAGTGAAATGTATTCTTCACATTCATATTCAACAATAGGATAGCACATACCCTTAGGACAGATTTCTAAAAACTTCTCTCCAAAATCTTTTTTTGTAGTAGCTATTTGCTCTATAGTCATATGCTTTAATAGATTAGGATTCGAAAAAGTTTTTTCCATATCAACCCACATGTCCATAAGATAAACTCTGTTTATTTGAGCCCAATTTTCTTCACCAGTTTCTTTATTTTTAAACCATAATTTTTCAGGGTAATTTCCGTTTACTGTTAGTGTAATAGGTTGTTCCACTAAGTATGAAGTGCTGTCCTTTCTCATAGTAAAATGTATCACAAGATTATTTTCAAAGTAAGGAATTTCAGTAAAATCACCAACTAAATCAAGACTAGTCAAAAACAACATATCTATATCTTGATAATCAATTCCTTCCGGATTCCAGCCATTTCTTAGTAATTCAGATAGAAATAAAACACTCTCTCCATCCTGAACATTAAGGCGGTGGTTCTCTGATCCACTTACTTCAAATTCTATATCTCCAATAAATACGCTTTTTATAGGTTTAAATGGTTGAGTAACTTTCTCCCTACTCACCATCATAATTCTGTTAGTTTCAGATTCATGTGTAACATCACAAAGCTCTGATATTTCTCTCTCTTCGATTTGCTGTCGAAAATGCTCATCATATTCTAATAAAATAAGGCGTAATTGCAAACCATATCGCACTATACCTGCAACATTACAAACGACACCTTCAATTATTGCATTCTTACCAATTATTTTTATTTCATCTGTTCTGGATAATAACTTTTGTAAATATCTAATATTCATTATTGACTCCTACTGGTAGTTTAAATTTTACAAGACAGATGAAACGTCCCCCTGTCCTGCCCCTGTCCTGCCCCTGTCCGGCTTTCATCAGTTTACTCTAAATTTTGCTATTATGCCAGCTAGAATATTATCACTTTTCAGCTCTACAGCCTTATGGATACATAATTCATGACAACACATGCATTCAATGCATTTACTATAATCAATTTTTTTAGTATCTATATCTATTGCTTTTAATGGGCAACTTTCTACACACATATTGCATTCTTTACATTTCTTTTTATTAATTACAGGCTTACTTTTGAAAAAGTCGATTACCTTTATTACTGCTTTACTGTTTCTTTGTTTTGTACTCTTGAAATTTTTGGGTAATTTATAGTCAATTAAATGTGGAATAGTATTGTAATCACCTTCTATTTCTATTTCAGCTAAATTACATTGACCTAAATTTCTCTTCTTCGCTGAATTTAAAACAGGTATATCCTCAACAGTAATTCCTAGCATCTTAATAGCTACAGTATCCAAAGCTAATGGGTCTGTACTGATAAGTATCTTGGTTGCATTATAAACAGTTCCTGCTGTTGGTCCTTCACCCTGCATAGAAATTATGCCATCCATTATATGAAGGTCAAATTTAGCTGCTTCATGGATATCAGCTAAAATTTCACCAAAATCCTCTTTATCAGGTGCTATTTTATGATACATAGCTTTACGAAGTCCTGGTATGCAACCGAAAACATTTTTCACAGCTCCAGTATAAATAGTTGCTGAATGTGTTTTTAACTTAGGTAAATTAATAACTACATCTGCATCAAACAATGGTTTTGCTAGATACATCTTTTCTTTAAACTTACCATGTGGCTCAACTTCAACGACTCCTTCTTTGTCAAAGTTTTTTATAATGGCACCTTCCTCTTTGGCAACTTTTTCATATCCTGCAACTTTAAAACTTTGAGCAGTAGGTGCAATACCAGCTATGGCTCCGCCTGAACTATCTCCAATCCACACTATACAACCTCTAGCTATTAAAATCCTTGTTAATGCTCTAACAAATTCACTGTGAGTAACTGAAGCTGAATCAGAAGTTTTAGGTCCAATAAGATTTACCTTTAATAAGACTGTATTTCCAGGTTTAACAAAATTGTCCCAACCCCCTAATTTTTCAATACCATTGTTTATTTTAACCATTACGTCATCTACTGAATAGTCTTTACATTCTTGAATAATAACTTTACTCATATAATCATCCCTTTCGATATATAAAATACAAAATTTGTATAGTATTAATGGATTATAATATTTCTTTTCCAAATTTATTAGCCATTACTTTATATTCGCTGTTTTCAGCATCATGTTTAGTGCCTAATCCATAAGCCAATAATGTACCACCTTCCTGCCATTGAAGATAATTGCATAAGCTTTTGTAATGAGCTTTTATTGCATCCATTGCCCAATCATCTTTATCTGCACCAGCAGCTATTAAATATAATTTTTTGGAATTTTCCCTTAGTAATGAATTAACAGAATAAAACCTGTCTATTACTCTTTTTAATTGCGCTGTCATCCCGAAATAATACAGTGGTGATACCAAAACAACTGCATCAGCAGTTAATAAATGTAAAATGATTTCAATCATATCATCATATTCATGTACACATTTACCTTCGTTTTTTCGGCAGTGATTACATCCCAGACATGGATTGATTTTTAATCTTGCAGTATCAAAACGAATAACTTCATGACCTGATTCCATTGCACCTTCACAAAATTCATCTGCAAGTAATGCAGTTGTTCCATTAGTATGTGGACTTCCTGTAAGTACTAAAACTTTCATATTTACTCTCCCCTTATTATTCCTTTACTACGTATGGAATTTGCCTTATTAGCTTATCTTAATATTTTGTTGTATTTTTATAAATTATATCATTAATATAGAAATACTTCAAATATTAACAAGTAAAATACTTTGAAAATTAATCAATTTCAATGATTAAATAATTTTCAAGATAAGTCGTTACTATTATATGTTTGGAATAAGTCTTATAATTATTGAAACAAAGAAAATTTCGCATTTATAATAATCTGTTAACATTTAATTCTTTATGATATAATTAAATACAATTTATTTAAACTTAAGTTAATTTGAGAGAAAGTGGAATTTAATATGAATGATTTAAAAGAAAATATAGTATTTAATTTAAAAAACCATCTAATACAATTTGCCTTAAATAATTTCCTTAATATCGACAATTATGATTTTCCCAGAATCAATAAGACATCAATCTTAAGAAAAATCATAAATGAAAAGGAAATTCAAAAGCTATTAGATAGTTTAATTTCAAAGATAAAATCATATAAAAATATAAATCCATATGAGTTAAGTATCAAAGATTCTGAAGAAATAAAAAAAATAATAATTTCTCATCTCCTAGAATTTGATAAGGGAAAATATTTCTTTGATAAGCCTTTTTTAAAGTTCTTTATAGATAAAGGATACCTTGATGTAGCAGAAGATTTCATTAATCGTGCTAAAAAGGAAGATAATAATCTAACAGGAGAGGAAATATTTCAAGCAATGCGAAATGTTTGGATCATGAATAGTCTTCAGATTATATGGGGTATGCCTTTAGATCTGACACCTTCTATATATGCATATAGTATGTTATATCCTTATACAGATAACCTATTAGATAACAAAGACATAGATTTACAAGAAAAAAGTAGATTCAATCATATACTAACTAAAACATTAAAAGGTGAAAAACAAATCCCTTCTAATGCTCATGAAAATCGTGTATTTGCACTTCTTCAAGATATTGAATCCCAATATAATAGAGAGGATTTCTCACAAGTATATGAAAGCATATTATTAATTCAGGAAGCTCAGATAGAAAGTCTAAAACAAAATCAAAATGCAACTATGACAGATGTTGATATCCTTCCTATTAGTTTTTTTAAAGGTGGGGCATCAGTTCTTGCAGATGCTTTTCTTGTAAAAGGCAATCTTTCAAAAGAAGAAATGGAGTTTTCTTTTGAATATGGGGCATTTCTTCAACTTCTAGATGACCTTCAAGATACTATTGAAGACAAAGTTGAAGGACATCAAACTATTTTTAGTATAAATGATAAAGTAGATTTAGACAAAAATATATATAAACTTATATCTTATATATTTGAAGTTAACACTCCTAATAATGGTGATTCTCAAGCTATGGTTTTTATGAAAGAGGTAATCAGCTCATGTTCACTTATCATGGTTATGGATGCAGTAGGCAGAAATCATTCTTTAGTTTCAAAAAAGTTATATAAAAAATTAGAATCATATTCAAAAGTTAGGCTTTCATTCTATAAAAAAATGGAGACACAATTAAATGAATTAAATAAAACCTTTAATTTGAAATATTAATAGAATAATACTTATTGTGTCTAAACTCCACTTTTATGAATTAACGGAATGTGGAGCTTATACTTCCACATATTTACACTTAGTCAAACCTATAATGTCACTTTTCAAATTACCCTTATAAAGCACCCTACCTTTTATCTTTAACAGGTCTTGCGGTCTAATAAGATTTCGTGGCTTGTTGAGATTTGCTGCACCGCACTCATATAATAAATAATAAACAAATTCTGAGCATAAAAATTTATCATCACTATATGATTCTTTATTTAATAAATTGCTTATAATCCCAAAATAATTATACTTATAATAATTGCTGTTTAAAATAAATTTATTTAATAAATTATTTATTCGCTCATATTGTTCAGTTGTTACTTCCAGCTCTAAAACCAATCCCTTTAATTTTTTTTG
>Ga0074193_1001948_pt1 | contig 21344 bp, 13 predicted proteins | sample EPASupsiteHSE605_FD_64523 | JGI IMG/M metagenome (GOLD analysis project Ga0074193, IMG submission 64523) | Bioremediated contaminated groundwater from EPA Superfund site, New Mexico - Sample HSE6-05 | ecosystem: Environmental > Aquatic > Deep subsurface > Groundwater > Contaminated ... | reverse complement strand
GTGAAGTAAGGGCTTCGGAGCGAATGCTATATCAGAAGATTACCGATATTTATGCTACCGCTGATGATTACCAGACAGATTCTCTTATTACAAAAGAGTTCTATTCAAAGGTGCAGAATAAGCTCCATTGGGCAATATCCGGACAAACAGCAGCTGAGATAATATATTCTAATGCAGATTCAGAAAAGCCCAACATGGGATTAACGACTTGGAAACTTGCCCCTGATGGAAAGGTTTTAAAATCGGATGTATTAGTTGCAAAAAAACTATTTGCCAGAAAGTCATATAAAGGAGTTAAATCAGATTGTATCTGCATATCTGGATCTTGCAGAAAATAGGGCAAAAAGAAAAATCACCACTACAATGGAAGATTGGGCAAAATTTTTAGATGGTTTTCTGGAATTATCTGCATACCCGATTCTCTTGGGTAAAGGGAAAATAAGTGCAGAACAAGCAAAAATAAAAGCATTCGAGGAATACAATAAATTCAGAATAATACAGGACAGAGATTATCTCTCCGATTTTGACAGAGAACGGAAGCAGGTTGAGAAAATCAAAAATTGTGTGCAATAAAAGGATAAGGTGCAAAATTTGAAGATGCTTATCTTGAGGATTTGGGTACCCACTCAAGGAGCGGTGCGTAAAGAAAAACAACAAGCAGCAACCGTTTTTTATCTGTATTAGCATTATCTCGATTGCTGCCTTTGTTTTTTAGCAAAGCGACTGCGAAGTGGGTAAATCCGGGATACGCATCGGAGAATTCTGCACCTTACCAACAACAAAGCACACAGTCTATTTGACCACCTTCACATACTTTTCGCCGTTCATCACAAGGTCCTTTCCCTCTAACCGATATTCGATAACCGCAGGAAATGAGTTGTTGATGAATATCCACATACGGCCATCTCTAAGCTCGTATGAATTATATCCGGCTCCGTCGGGAATCCATTGTGTGGTAGAGGTTTTCATTGCCTTGCTATATGTCCAGTCCTTATTCAATACAACCCTTGTGGTGTAAGTTACACCTTCATGTTTGAAATACTTTTCCCATATTCCCACGAGACCTTCGGTAACATTTGATTTGTCTGCGGCCTTGTCGTAACTTTTGGCAGGGTTGGCTCCCTTAGCAAGCAACAGGTCAACCGATTTTGTGCGATTGTATCGCTTTGCCCAATACAATGCAGTATGTCCCTCCTTGTCTTCAACCTCAAGCTTTGCTCCTTTTTTTATAAGGAGCTCCAGGATATCTGTGTACGTGCCATATTTGTTTCCTAATGCATTCACTCCGCCTGCGGCATGCATCAGGGCAGTTTTGCCCCATTTGTCCTGAAACTCTATGTCGGCACCTTTGCTTAACAGTAATTTCACTGCATCCACAGAACCGCCAACAACAGGCATCACACCCAGTACAACCTTAAGTAAACCGCCCTTAACGGCATACATCAGAACGCTTTCACCGTTCTTGTTCTGCATATTTATATTAGCCCCTTTGGCAATCAGTGTTTTAAAAGGGCCTATTTTTTGTACTGAATAAATCAATGGAGTATTTCCATTACCATCCTGTGCATCTATCTTTGCACCCTTTTCTATAAGCAAGTTGAGTATCTTGTCGCAATTTTTTTCATTAGGATCGGCAACCATGTAGTTGCTCACTGCTTTATGTAAAGGGGTGTAATCGAATTTGTTTCTGGCATTTACATTGGCTCCGCGGGAAACGAGCATCTCTACCATTTCCAGCATAGAGGTCTCCATAAGAGGAGTATATCCGCCAAGATCATCGTTCCCCTCAATATTCGCCCCCTCGTCCAGTAGATATTTTGCCATCTCCAATTGATTGGATATGACCGCCCAGTGCAATGCACTATATATCATTTCGCTCTTCACACCAAGGCTGACGGCCCTTGCCATCAGTAATTTTGCTGCCTCTATGTTCCCTTTCATTGCAGCATAGTCCATTGCATTGGGCGAAACTTTGTAGGTCGATTGTCTGATTAGGATATTCGCTCCTTTATCTATAAGCATTTTTACAACATCGGTATATTTTCCGGCAGCAAGCATTAAAGCGGTCTCTCCCCCTTTTGTCTGAAGATCAAGCTTTGCGCCCTTGTCAATAAGAATCTTTGAAATTTCAGTATTATGCACCCCCAGCATTAACGCCGTATAACCTAGCTTATTCTGGATATCTATCTTTGCCCCCTTGCCAATCAGGAGCTTTGCCGACTCTGTGTAAGTAAAATTAGGCGCGCCTACAGCAAACATAAGAGCAGTATAACCACCGCTTTCATGAAGCTTTCCGTCCCATGCTATCTTGTCGTCCTGTAGATCAAGCATGGCACCCTTATCTATAAGCAGCTTTACAATTTCCGGAAACTCGATATGCTTCATAAGAACCTGATATTTCCACGAAAGCTCGGGCATCGACTCTATGTTCCACTCGTTGAGTTTTATGCCTTTGGCATTAATCAGCAGCTTAGTCATCTCAGGAAACTTATCTGTGGGAGATAGTGCTAAAACACTCTCCTTTCTCAGTTTTGTGTTGGGACTCACCCCTTTTGCCAGCAAGGCCTTTACTTCATCAATTTTTCCATTTGTTACACTGGATACGATATCCTGACAAAACAGACTGTTGCTGCTCAGCATGAGCATGGCCGACAAGATGATTCCGGCAAAAAGAGTTTTCTTCATATGTTAAATTATAGCTAGAGCGCTAAGGTAGTCAATTTACCTGAAACGGTAAAAGAGCCTTTTTGCGTTCCGCCGGAATATGTACCCCCTATGTTCAACCCGTTTGTAACGGTAGAGCCACTGCATGTACCACCTGTGAAAACCTTATATGTTGAACCACTTGTAAGACCAGGCGAAGAGAAGACAAAATAGTAGGCATTTCTTACTGGAGCAAATGTAACGAGACTGGTACCCGACGCATTTTGAATATTGAAAAGCTTGCCTGCTGCAACATTTCCGTTGATCTTCACCAATACTGCATATTGCGAAGAGGTGCTGCTAGTAGCCTCAATCATGTTTCCGGCATTCGGGCCGGATGCTATAAGCAATCCTCCTGAAATATTGAAAGATCCATTCACGTCAATAGCAACCTCCGGTGCAGAAGAGGGACCATGTACAATAACGGTTCCCCCAGACATTACAGCACTACCATTACTGTCAATTGAATCGCCATTAGAAGAGTTGAGAGAGACCGTACCACCGGCAAATGTTAGCAGACTGCCGTCGTTTGCCTCTCCACCGTTTCCTTTTGTTGCATTTACACAGTCATCGGATGATACTATGCTTGTTGTGCCATTATTAAATGTAATCTTGGGTGCCTCAACTCCCTCTGTAGATTTAATAATGTTTACAACTCCGCTGTTGACAGTTATTGAGACTTCAGATTTCATACCATCATCGGCAGATGAAATGCTAATATTACCTCCGTTTACGGTAATTGCCCCGTCACTTTTAATCCCTTTTGCCTCGCTGGAATTTGATCCATAGGTAAATGCACTGCCGCTGGTTGTAATATTGACAACGCCGCCATCTATGGTTAATGTACCATCTACTGAGATACCCTTGCCGCCCTTCCCTGAGCTGGAAATTGTTATAGTACCTAGAGTCAATGTCATATTTCCGTCGCAGTTGATACCCGATGCAGCTGCTATGTCCGAATCAGTTGTGTCGTAAAAAGCAGTCCCGGATGTTGTTATATTTATATTGCCAGCAAGCATAGTAAAGTCTCCACCGCATTTAATACCTTTAGATGCTCTGCCAGATACCTTTAAAGTTACGGTGTTATTGCTGTTGACGGTTGTGTATCCGGCACTTGATATGGCATTTCCTTTCTCTCCGGTAGTAGTGACATCAATCACTCCGCCGTTGATTGCAACATAGCCTTCTTCGCAGTCGATACCATCACCTGTAGACGTAATTGTAACAGTACCGCCACCGATTGTGAAATAATCATTGGCATGAATACCGTCTGATGCTGCCTTCGTAACTATTATACTCCCTTCAATAATATTTATGTAATCATCGCTGCAGATTCCGTGTTTATAATTTCCTGTTACAGAAAGCGAACCTGTTCCACTGAAGTTTAGTTGTCCTTCACTAAAGAAAGCAGCTTTCTGGTCCTCTGTACTTGAAGAATAAGTAGCCCCATCAACAAGTTTGTTTGTTGTCCCGTTCATGAGAATTACTGATACCTTTTTGCCGGACTGAATATTTATTGCAGGACCATCATCGTTGGTTATACTTATCCCGTTCAGTACCAGGTTAAACTTGTAATCGCTGTAAAGTTTGAAGGAGCCCTCGGTGGTAGTTCCGGACAAAATATAGTTTATTTCTGTTGCGCTCACGGTAGATGTAACAACAACATTGCCATTTGTCACTACAACTTTGACCCCTGTGTTTTCGTAGGGATTGTTTACAGTTGCAGATGTCCCAGAATAAGTTATTACGACAGCATTTGAGAGGTTAAGAACGGAGAAATTATTTACTGTAGTTGCAGATGTTGTGCCTGAGGTAACAGTAATGGGCCCTGTTGTCGCTCCCGATGGTACAGTTACTGTAAGTTGCGTAGGAGTTGCAGCTGTGACAACAGCCTCTGTTCCGTTAAACTTGACAGAGTTATTTGCTGCTGTTGCACTGAAATTTGCTCCTGTAATGATTATTGTACTTCCTACTACCGCACTTGCAGGAGAAAACCCGGTAATGGTTGTAGAAGTTGAAGTTATAATAGTAAAATTGCCGGATGATTCCGATGTGTCTGAGCCGATTGTAACAGTTATTGTTCCGGTAGAGGCTCCGGTAGGTACGGTTACAGTAAGTTGTGTCGATGTTGCTGAGGTGACAGTGGCCACTGTTCCGTTAAACTTTACGATATTATTTGCTGCAGTTATACTGAAATTTGTACCGGAGATGATGACTGTTGCACCTGCAATTCCACTGGCAGGAGTAAAACTTGAAATTACCGGATTTGTGTTTATTTCGGGGTCCGGTTCTGTTGTGATGTTTGCTTTCTGACAGCCGGAAAAAGATGCGCAAATTGCTGAAAGTAATACCAGGCAAAAGATCTTGTTCATTTCAATAAATTTAATGAATCAAATATAGCCCGATAGCAAAGGAAGTTAAAAAATATTCAACGAACGCCTGAAATCTATCTGTGAAAACTCTGTTAAAGTAGTCCGAGAGTTTTGCTCCGCGCGAGCATGCAGGCACCCATTATGCCACACTTGTCGCCTAGCTTGGAAATTTTGACTTTAGTATCTTTGCTCACCAGAATGAGTGAATACTTGTTGATAGCACTTTTTATAGGTAGCAGAATATAGTCTTTGGCACTTGACAGGGTACCGCCAATAACAATAAGTTCTGGATTGAAAAGGTTTATCAGACCTGAAATGGCCTTGCCTAGCTCATTACCTACAGATTCCATTATCTCTATTGCAAGCACATCTTCCTTAAGAACAGCATCCATGATATCTTCCAGAGTAATCTGTTCGCCACGGCCATACTTGTTTGAGAGCATCGATACCCTTCCCTCCTTTAACCTCTCCATGAAAATGCGGTGCACTGCAGAACCTGATGCTCCTGTCTCGAGACAGCCACGTTTGCCGCACCTGCAGATTATCTCATTGTCGAAAAAGGGGAAGTGTCCGTACTCGCCTGAAAATCCTGATTTGCCATAGTATAGCTTGCCATCAATAATGATTCCTATTCCCAATCCCCAGCTTGCATTTATGAAGAGCATGTTCTTTGGACTGTTGTTCTCGCCAAGCATATACTCGCCATAGGTCATGGAACGAGAGTCGTTCTCTATGAATACACTGCAGTCAATTCTCTCTTCAATGAGCATAGAGAGAGGCTTTTCGTCGAGATAGTAAAAGCTGTAGCTGTAACCCGACTCTGAGTTTACCCGTCCCGATATATTTACTCCTACTGCAAGGATTTTGTCCTTAGGTATAGAAAGCTTTGATACATACGATTTTATTAGCGAACAGAGCTTGTCGAGCGACTGCATGGTATTCTCAAGAATGAATGTCTTGTCTTCATGTTCTATCAGTTGTCCCTTGAATGTTATAAGGCCAAGGGAGAGGCTGTCCTTTTTGATATCGACCCCTACAAAGTAGCCGGCCTCAGGATTAAGTCCATACATATTGGGTCTGCGACCCCCGCTTGTGCCTTGCTTTCCAAAGTCCAGTACAAATCCTTCGTTTATAAGTTCCCCTATGAGCTTTGTAATTGTAGGGGCACTTATATTGACCTCCTTGCTAAGATCTGTTATGCTGAAGTTCCCATTTACAACAAAGAGTCTTATGAGCTCCTTTTTTAAAGAGGCACTCTTGTTTCCGTCGTAGGATTGTTGTAAAAATGAGGTATTCATGGTTGAAAATGATTTATTCTCCGAACAAATGTATTACTAATTATTGGTTTTCGAAACCCTTGTCGGCATTCACAAGCTTGTCGTACCAGTTGAACTTTAGAAAAGTCATTGTCACTGCAATCACCGCCAGAGTTATCCATATTGCATTGGTTTTGTGTATTATGATATAGATAGGAAGCACAACCAGCGACATCTGCCATATTATTCCGACAACAACATTTGCCATATCCCTTCCAAAATCTTTATTTGCTTCAAATTCAGGATGTTCTTTAGCTACTTTTTCGTAGATTGGTTTCCAGAATCCCCAAGGACGTACATTTTTGTAAAACTTCATCAGAATTTCGTCGGTGTCGGGTTTGGTAAGCAGACTGCCGGCAAAACAGCCGATAAATGAGAACCCGAGTATGATTGGAAAGAAGTATATATCGGTAAAATCGGGGAAAACAACCAGCTTAACTGTAGAAGCAATCAGCCCTGCGAGCATTCCCCAGAAGTAACCGTAACCATTGAACCTCCACCATATCCATTTAAGAACGTTAGCGGCTGCATAGCCACCGTAAAGCGAAGATGTTATCCATAGAGTAAGCGAATTGAGCGATTTTGCATAGAATCCAAAAGCAACGCCTATCACCACCAGAACTATTGATGCAAGATAACTGAAACGAACATATGTCTTGGGAGCAGCATCGGGCTTGATGTATTTTTTATAGAGGTCATTGACGATATATGCGGGCGCTGAGTTGACAAATGCTGCCAGTGTGCCCACAAATGCTGCAAGCAAACCTGCTAGAAGAAGACCTTTCAGACCTATGGGAACAAACCGGGTTATCGCTACAGGTAATATGGTTTCAAAATCCATTGCAGATCCAAGGCCGGCCAGCTCCGGAGACAAATAGACCAATGATAAAGCTGCCAGACCTGCAACCATCAGGTATCTAGGAGCAAAAAGTAAAAGAATTGTAAGTCCGCTCATCTTGGCTGCTTCCGATGGTTTCTTGGTCGAAAGTATACGTTGCATATCGTAGCTGGGAACCGGCCCGGCAAGACTGGCGAATATACCTTTAAATATCATCATCAGAACCAACGCACCAAACAGGTCATACCCATCGGACGATATCTTGTCGTTGAGGGCAGGCATGAGTCCGTCCCAGTTCATGTTAAGGTGCCACCCAAAAAAGAGGTTGTCCCAGCCATCAGGCGTAAGTGCTGCTATCTGTTCTCCGGTAACGGATGTGTAGGCAATGTAACCAACAATAAGACAAGAGATTGTCATTATTATAAATTGAAAGATATCGGCTGCTACAACACTCATCATTCCACCTGTAAGAGTATAAAGAGTAGTTATACCTATTATAATAAGAGCATAGGACTGTGCAGAGGTAAGAGTCATGAAACCTAGATTGGCTGTGAGGTCCCAAGGGAGAATTTGTATTGCAAACTTGCCGATTCCTTCGAAGAAGTAAGCCATGAAACCAATAACACTAATTATGGCAAAACAGATTACAACTATATGAGAGAGCTTGCCGCCTCTACCTCCGAATCGGGTGAGTATCCACTCTGCACCTGTCATTACGTTTGAACGGCGCATCCAGATTGCAAGGAAGACCATTACGAACACCTGGTTCCACACCGGCCACAACCATGGTAACCAGACACTTTTAATCCCATACACAAACAATATGGCCACTGTCCACATTGTTCCCGATATGTCGAACATGCCGGAGGCGTTTGAGAGTCCAAGAAAGTACCATTTGATTTTTTTCCCTCCAAGAAAATAGGAGTCTAAGTTTTTAGAAGCTCTTTTGGACAAGAAAAAGCCGATGGCCAGAATTGTCACAATATAGCAACAGATTACCAAAATGTCTATCCACGAAAGGCTCATAGAGTTTAAGTTTAATTAGTGTATAACCTCGCAAAAATAATAAAATTTTCTAACGATGCAAAAATGGTAATAAAATTTAAGAAGATTGCTATTGTTATTAAAAATATTTAATAATAGTTGTGTTTATAAAAAATATATTTATTATGTTTGTGGTAAATTAATCGATAAAACTCAAGACATAATTATGAAGCGTTTCTTACTCCTGATTACTCTCTTTTTTATTGTCAGCTTTTCATTTGGACAGGTAAAACCAAAATATATGTGGTTCGACTGTGAAGCAAATTATGAAAGACTGAGCAGCAAGGATTCAATCGTTTTTTATCTAAAGAAGGTAAAAAGTATAGGTTTCACAGATGTGGTTATAGATGTAAAGTCAATAATGGGAGAGGTTCTCTATAAAAGCAAGATTGCTCCCTATATGGGTGAATGGGAGGGCCACTACAGAAGTGAAGACTTTGACATGCTTAAGATCTTCATTGAACAGGGACACAAACTTGGGCTTAAGGTGCATGCCTCTCTTAATGTATTTGCCGGAGGTCATAACTTCTTCAACAGAGGAATCATCTACAAGCAGCATCCGGAATGGCAGTCTCAGGTTTACTGGCAGGGAAAGATAATGCCAATTGGAGAGATGAAGTGGAACTACAATGGTATGATGAATCCGGCTAACCCGGAAGTCCGTAACTATCAGCTCGAAATTCTAAAGGAGTGTGTGACAAAATACAAAAATCTTGACGGTTTGATACTGGACAGAATGAGGTTCGATAATATAACTTCTGATTTCAGCCCTCAGTCAAAGGTTCAGTTTGAAGAGTATTCGGGATTGAAGCTCGAGAAATATCCAGATGACATTCTTTATTGGGAAACTGTTAATGGAAAGATGGAGTGGAAGTTGGGAAAACACTTTAACAAATGGGCAGAATGGCGTGCTATGATTATAAAGTCGTTTGCAGAGGATGTTCACAGGGAGCTGAAAAAGATAAACAGTAAGTTGGCACTAGGAGACTATACAGGTGGCTGGTATCCGACTTATTATCATGTAGGTGTGAACTGGGCAAGCAAGACCTATGATCCGTCCAAGGAGTTCAAATGGGCCACCCCTGAGTACAAGAACAGCGGCTATGCAGAACTTCTGGACATATATATGACCGGTCTCTATTACACAAACGTGACCAAGGACGATGTTGACAAAGCAAACGGAGTTGTTGGAAAAAGGACAGAGGCAGGTATGGACAACAGCAGGTCGTACTGGTACTCTGTTGAGGGAGGAGCTGCATTGGTCAAGGAGATAACAGCCGGAGTGGTTCCCGTAACCGGGTCTCTCTATGTGGAACAGTATGAGGGGAATGAACAGTTGTTTAAAAAAGCAATAAAACAGGCTCTTATAAGTTCAGACGGTCTTATGATTTTCGACATTAGCCATATTATAAAAAGGAACTGGTGGAACATCCTTGATGAAGGCATAAACAAAACTAACTAACTATATTAACTATTAACTTACCTTAAATCTTTATGAAAAGGTTAATTTCTTCTCTGATTTTTTTATTTGTCTGCGTCGGTATGATATCGGCTCAGACAACCTTAAGAGGGAGAGTGACCGATAACACTGGCAATCCTTTGCCCGGAGTATCGGTTGTAATTCAAGGTGCATCTGTACAGACATTTACCGAATCTGATGGTTCGTATACTCTGGCAGTCTCTGCGGCAAACATGAAGGATGCCGTTATCGAATTTATCTATATGGGTTTCAAGACAGAACGGATCCCACTGGCAGGTAAATCTACTATTAACATTATGCTGGCAGAAGATGCAGCAAAGCTCGATGAGATAATTGTTGTCGGTTACGGAACACAAAAAAGGGCCAGTGTAACCGGCTCTGTTTCGCAAATCAGCGGCAAGGAACTTCTGAAGGCTCCTGTAGGTAACATCACCAATTTGCTTGGTGGCAGGATCACAGGTGTAACCTCTCTTCAACAGTCCGGACAACCCGGAGCAGATGCGGCTAGCATTATTGTCCGTGGTTCAGGCGCGAAATACATTGTTGACGGTGTACAAAGGAGTCTCGCAGAGCTAGATCCTAACGAAATCGAGACAATCTCCGTTTTGAAGGATGCAGCATCGGCAGCAGTTTACGGACTTGATGCAAATGCTGTTATAATCATTACAACCAAAAGGGGGGGGAGCAAAGATTCAAAGATCTCTTATTCGGGAAATTATGGTATAAGCTCAAATGCAGTGATGCTGCAATTGCTAGACGGGCCAGGTTATGCATACTGGTACAACAAAGCAAGGGTAATGGACGGTGACACACCTGTATTTACATCGAATCATATTGCCATGATGCAGAACAACGACCCTACTGACGGATGGGGAAATACAAACTGGTACAAGGAAACTTTTGGAGTTGGTACAAGTATGTCCCACAATGTAAACTCAAGTGGCGGAAATGACAGAATCAAATATTTTACATCGCTAGGTATTTATGACCAGTCTGGTAACGTAAGAGGATTCAACTACAAAAGATACAATGTAAGGTCTAACATCGATGCTAAAATCGCAAAGAACCTGAACCTTACATTTGACTTGTCTGCACGTATGGAGGACAGACTGACTCCGGGATACGGTTCCAATCCCGACGACTGGAACAATATTCCTCAACAGGCAATGAGGGCTCACCCTTATGTGCCTATGTATATCGACGGAATTCCTGTATCTACAAGAACTGCAAGTTCGTATGTAAGCCCCATAGCAGCTTCCGATCTGACCGGTTACAAAAAATCAAAGACTACAACACTTCAGTCGAACTTTACATTAAAGTACGATGTTCCCGGAATCAAAGGGCTAAATGTTAAGTTTCTTGGAGCCTATGACTTATCTTACTACACCTCAAAAGGTTTCTCTACACCATATCAGACTTATGTTGCAACTGCTCCTACAGCAGCTACAACCAACATTGCTTATTCTCTGGTTACAGATGCAAGAGGCACAACAGCTAGTCTGGTAGAAGGACTGACTCTCAACTCTAACATTACCACCAATACAAGTATCAATTATGCAAACACCTTTGGGAGCCACAATGTTTCTGCACTGGTTCTTGCTGAGACTTATAAAGGAGCGGGCAACAATTTTGGAGCTTATGGTTACGGATTCGACTTCTATGAGCTTGATGAACTTAATTATGCCAACATAGCTGAGAAGAACAACATTTCTGGCGGAAGCAGCGAATCGAGGAAAGCTGGTTTTCTGGCCCGTGTTAACTACGATTATAAAGACAAGTATCTGGTTGAGGCATCATGCAGATATGACGGAAGTTATCTTTTTGGTGGAATGGTTCCCGGTAAAAGATGGAGTCCATTCCCTGCAGCATCTATTGGATGGAGAATCTCAAATGAAGAGTGGTTCCACAAAGCTCTTCCATTCGTAAGCAACCTTAAGCTGAGAGCCAGTGTCGGCCTTACCGGTACATCGGGAATCTCTCCTTATCAATTCCTGAACACTCTTTCAATTCTTGAGAAGGCAGCAATCATAGGTGGTACAACAGTCAACGGACTGATTACTTCAAGCCCTGCAAATATCAACCTTACATGGTCTAAATCACTGCAATACAATGCCGGCTTTGAGGCAACGCTCTGGGACGGCATGCTGAATGCAGAATTTGATGTATTCTACAAATATATGTATGACATCCTGAGTTCAGTATCTGCAACCTTCCCGGACTCTTTCGGAGGTTTCTACTACTCTCTGGAGAACAACAACAAACAGGATTACAAAGGATTTGAGCTCTCGCTTAGCCATTCTGCAAAGATTGGCGATTTCAAATACACAATTGGTGCAAACGGAAGTTATACAAAACGCAGATGGTTAAGGTATTCAGATTCTGAAAACACTCCTGACCACCTTAAGCTTACCGGAAAAGAGGTTGGTGCACAAGTTGGTTTCATTGCTTTAGGACTGTTCCAGAGCGAGGCAGAAATTGCAAACTCAGCACTTATCCCGGGCAAACCTGTTAAAGTCGGAGATATAAAATATCTCGACAGAAACGGCGACGGTAAGATCACTTACGAGCAAGACCGCGGTTATACAGGAAAATCTGCATATCCTAAGTTTATTGCCGGTATGACATTCAACGGCGAATGGAGAGGCATAGACTTGTCACTTCTTGTACAGGCAGGCTTCGGAAGGGATGTGGCGTTAACAGGAGTATATTCGACCGGAATCATGGATAACACATCAATGACCCGTCCATTCTACCATGGAGGAAACACTCCACAATATCTTGTAGAGAATTCGTGGAGAGAAGACAACACAAATGCAGAATTTCCTCGTCTTTCACTTGTTCCTGCCAGCAGCAACAACGCATTCTCATCTACTTACTGGTACAGAAGTGGAGACTACGTTAGATTAAAGAGCACTCAGATTGGTTACTCTCTTCCTGCAAGTTTGGTTAAAAAAGCAGGTCTGGAGAAGATCAGGATATACGCAGAAGGTCAGAACCTGCTTACAATAAGCAAGCTGACAAAATACAACATAGACCCGGAACAGCCAGGAGTTTCCAACGGATACTATCCTCAACAAAGGGTGATTTCACTTGGTGTCAATTTAACTTTCTAATTGATTGATAATTATGAAAAAATATATTACAAAATCAATATTGATGCTTGCGGTTTTAGTTCTGGCAACTTCTTGTGACAAGTTCCTGGAAACAACACCTACCAGCAGTATTTCCGACAAAATTGTCTGGAAAGACATTAAAAGCGTAGAACTTTACGTTAATGGATTCTATCCGTATCTGGACCGATACGGAAGCTTCGGAGATGAACAATTCTCGGGCAGCCTTACTGAGGGACTTACTGAGACACTAAAATATGGCTCGTATGCTCCCGGTACAATGGCCGGAGATGCAAACAACTATGCAATGATCCCTGAGGTTCTCACTCCTACAGGAAACCTCCTGGGGACATGGTCAGATACATATACCAGAATAAGACGTGTAAACGAATTTCTGGTTTCACTAGAAAAGTTCTCTGAACTCACAGCTGAGCAGAACAAGAAGCTGGAGGGACAAGTAAGGTTTTTCCGTGCGTTTCTATACTTCCAGCTTGCCAAAAGACATGGTGGGGTTATTCTTTACGAAGACATGAACCTTGAGAAAAACAAAGCAAGAAGCACAGCTGCTGAGACATGGAACCTTATTGAGAAAGACCTTGATTATGCAGCATCGGTACTTCCAAAGGCATGGCCCGCTGAGAGTTCAGGAAGAATCACCAAAGGAGCAGCTTTTGCATTAAAATCAAGAGCAATGCTCTATGCAGAGAGATGGCAAAGTGCGGTAAGTGCAGCAGATTCAGTTCTTGCAACAGGTCTGTATGCTCTTGTAAGTGATTATAAAAATTCATGGAAAGGCGACAACAATGAGTCAATCCTTCAGTACAAGTATATAACAACCGGTCCTAACCATACATTCGACAGGAACTATGCTCCTTACGGAGATATCGAAAATGAAGGTGGTAAAGGCTCTCCTACACAGGAAATGGTTGAAGCCTATGAAAAGGCCGATGGTACTAAAATTGACTGGACCCCATGGCATGGCACAACAACAACTCCTCCTCCATACAGTCAGCTGGAGCCGCGTTTTCAGGCAACTGTAATATATAACGGCTCAACATGGAAAGGCCACACAATGCAAAACAGCGTTGGCGGAAACTGGGGCAGATTCATGGGTTATAGAGAGGATGTATATGCCAAAGGCAGAACAACAACCGGTTACTATCTCAGGAAGATGATGAACGAAACTCATACCGACCTGCTTACTTACAAGAGTACACAGACATGGGTAGAGATAAGACTTGCAGAGGTTTACCTTAACAGGGCAGAGGCTTACTACCGTCTTAGCAAAGAGGGTCTGGCTCTTGCCGACATCAACACTGTAAGGGCACGTCCGGGTGTAAACCTGCCTCCTAAACAAGGGGTTACCGGCACAGCTCTCTTTAATGCTATCCGTCAGGAGAGAAAGATAGAACTCTCTTATGAAGGTCATCTTTACTGGGATATGCGTCGTTGGAAACTTGCACACGTAGAGTACAACAACTACAGGGTGCATGGCTTGAAAATCTCTCCTGCGGGAGCTGGTTATACCTACGAATATGTAGACTGCGACTTACAAGACCGTAAGTTCCTGCAGAAAACATATGTCTTACCTGTTCCTTACAGCGAACTGGCGAATAATTCTGCTATTGAGCAATATGATGAATGGAAATAATTATTGGAATATATGAGAACTAAAATATATTTGTTATTTATCCTGGGGCTGCTGGTAACTGTAAACAGTTGCCAGAAACCAGACGAGCTGTTACCATCTGTTTCCCGTAATGGTATAAACAGCATAACAGCAACATTCGAAGATGGTACCGGTTCATTTATCGGATACTCTTCGGAGACAAGCGACGAGATAGTAATACCGGTTCCTTACTACTTTCCGGAAAGCAGCAACAACATCACTCCTGCGGCCAGCCTTAAGAAAATGAGGGTCGTGGCCAATCTTGACGACAATGTGACCATATCTCCTGCGATCCTCTATATGGATCTGTCGCAGAACACTCTTATAACTGTAACAGACCAGCTGAAAAAGCAGAAAACTTATAAGGTAAGAGGCGAGATAAAAAAGAGCAACGCATGTTCAATTGAAGAGTTCAGAATTCCTTCTCTTGGCCTTACAGGAATTGTAAACGAAGATACCAGAACAATTGCTTTGATTGCTGTGGGAACAATACAACCTGCAACTGCAAGTTACCGTCTCTCTTATCATGCAACAATATCTCCTGACCCAGCAGTTACACAACTGAACTACAATTCAGACGTTACTCTTACGGTAACCGCCAATGATGGTATTGCTAAGAAGGTGTATACTGTCAAAAAACAGATTCCAAACAAAACTCCATTCGGAATGAGAGCTGGTAGCCAGAATTTACTTTGGGGAACTACTACTCTTAATGCGAATCCTGCTGTTACAAAGGGAGCAAACGTAAACTATACGCTTGCTGTATTGGGTGACAATCTTCTTCTTTCAACAGGAAACACAAATATCAATTACATAAACAAGTCTACCGGTACATTCATAGACAAAATCAATATGAATGGAGTAGACCTGACTGGTGGAGCGATAACCAGCGACAAGGGTGGAAACGTTATTATGTGTAACTCTGTTGCCAAGAATGGTGTTCTTAAACTTTATAAATTAACTTCCGTTACATCTTCTCCACAGGAGATTTTGAGCTGGACATACAATATTGGTTTAGGTGCAAGAATAGGTTCAAAAATTTCTGTGTCGGGCGACATAAACGGAGATGCAATAATAATAATCAACGACTGGTACTGGACAAGTCCTGCAGCATGTCGTGAGTTTATCCGCATCAAAGTTACTGGTGGAGTATTGGGAGCCCCTGTGGCTGTGACTCTTACAGGAGTTCTGGCATGGAACGGCGGTAACGTAGATTTAGTGTACTCATCTTCTGATATCACATCTGACCTGTTTGTAACAAGCTACAGCGGAAACAGTCTTGAAGTTGTTAATGGAGCCACCAATGCGCAGAAAGGTATTGTGACAAAAGGTGCCAACGATGCAAACAGTAACTTTGCTTGTGTAGACTTTGCCAAGTTCAATAAGGCGTCTTATGTTGTTGTATATGGTGGTGCTCATTTCACCTACAGTGCAACCAGAGCCATGGTGTTAGATGTAAGTACACTTGCCAGCTTTAGCGGTACATTCGACAACACTTCATCAAAAGTATTCACCAGTCCTACATTCTATGCAAGTTCTCTGAGCGGTACAGCTTATTCAGACGTTCTGCTAAATGTATCTGATGACGGATTCATGATGAACCTCTACTTTGTAGGCTCAAATAACGGAGTATTGCAGGCATATCAATTTGACTGTATAGATAAATAAATTGTGTTAAATTTACAGGTATCCCTTTTTGAGGGATACCTGTGTAATTATCAAATAATGACGATGAGAAACAAAATAATAGCATTTTTGATTCCTTTTGCATTCCTGGGATGTTCTTTCTCTACATTCTCCTGCAGCAAGGCACCGGTGACTCCTCCTTGGGAATGGCCGGACGGGACAGATAAGACAGAAAAACCACGCTTTATATGGATAGATGCAGCAGCGAACTTTCCCGACTTTGCAAACAGCAAGGACAATATTATAAGGGACCTTACACTTGCAAAAAATGCAGGATTCACCGATGTTGTTGTTGATATCAGGCCTACAACAGGAGATGTGCTTTTTACTACCTCCAAGGTAGATCAGGTTAAATGGCTGGGAGCCTGGTTATCATCTGGTTATGCAAAAGTCGAAAGAACTGCCACTTGGGATTATCTTCAGGCATTCATAGATGAAGGTCATAAACTGGGGTTAAAGGTACATGCCGGTTTCAATACAATGGTAGGTGGCAACACCACCTCCCTGGGTTCTGAAGGGGTTCTTTTCCGTGATGTTGCAAAGCGGTCATGGGCAACCCAACTAAACCAGACAGGCGGAATTGTCAGCATTATGGATGCAGGGAAGAGTGCAAAATTCTTCAATCCTGTTCTTCCTGAGGTTCAGGAGTACCTTTGTTCAATTCTGGAAGATCTTGCCAGATACGGCACACTTGATGGAATTGTACTTGACAGATGCCGTTTTGATGGTTTTGAAAGTGATTTCTCAACATTCACAAAACAGAAATTCGAAGAGTTCACCGGTCTTCAGGTAAACAATTTTCCAAATTCGGTGCTTCCTCCGGGAACACAGGTTGGAGCCCTTCCATCGCCATACCCTACCTTCATGAAATCATGGTTGGAATTCAGGGTAAAGGTTATACACGATTTTATGGTAAAAGCCAAAGCCAGAGTTAAGGCCATAAACCCGAATATCAAGTTCGGAGTATATGTAGGAGCTTGGTACTCTTCGTATTACGATGTGGGGGTAAACTGGGCAAGTCCAAATTACAACACCGCTTCATATTATGGATGGGCTAATCCAAATTACAAGAATTACGGTTATGCCGACCATATGGATATGATGTTGATTGGCGCCTATGCAGCAGCAAATAAGGTTTATGGTAGTGGTGAGTGGACAATGCAAGGCTTCTGCCTTAAAGCGAAGGATATAATAAAAGGAGCCGCACCTGTTTATGGTGGACCGGATGTTGGGAACTGGACAGTTCCGGCCGGTACAGATGTGAATCTGTCGGTGACCCAATCTGTTGATGCATGTATAAATGCAGCTGACGGATACTTCCTGTTCGATATGATTCACCTTAAGAAGGCAAACCAATGGCAATATGTTAAAACAGGAATAGACAGTTATCTGAATTCAATCAAAAAATAGTCATGAAAAAATTATTTTACCTGCTCTCCGCAGCAATTCTGATTCTGCCGTTCACTACGTCAAATGCGCAGGAGGCAAAGAAAGAGTCTAAATTTGGCGGATTGTATTACGAAACCCGCAGAACCGCTCATAATCAGGAGGGTTTGCCTGAAGGTTCCGTTGTCTTTATGGGTAACAGTATTACCGAACAGGGTTGGTGGAACATGCTCTTCAAGGCAAAGAACATTGTGAACAGAGGGATCGGGGGTGACAATACTTATGGAATGATTGACAGAATGCCGGAGATACTCGCTTCAAAGCCCCAAAAGCTCTTTCTTATGGCAGGAATCAACGATATTTCTCTTGCTTTTCCGCTGGATACTATTGTCAGCAATATCAGAAAGATGGTGAAAATGTCAAAGAAGATTGCACCTTCATGTAAGTTTTATGTGCAAAGTGTTCTTCCTTTGAATGAGAACCGTCTGGCTTTTCCACTTGTTAAGGGTAAGAATCCGGTTGTCAGAGATTTGAACGGTAAACTGAAAACAATGTGTGGAGAGGAGGAAATTATATTTATCGATATTGCCTCGCAGTTGTCCGACCAAAAGGGAGATCTCAGGATTGAGCTTACAAAGGACGGGCTGCATATTCATCCGCAGGCATATGTTATATGGGCAGATTATCTCAAAAAGTCCGGATTGTTAAAATAAGATAATATAAAGATATGAGAATAAAAGGAACATTTCTGGACGAGATAAGTCACGACATTCCTCACCAGAACTGGAGCGAGAAGGAGTGGGACACCGACTTTGGCCACATGAAAAGGGCCGGGATAGATACAGTAATTCTTATAAGGAGCGGATATCGCCGCTGGCAGACATTTCCATCTGCAGTTCTGACTGCTGAGGAGGGTTGCTATGTTCCACCGGTAGACTTAGTTGACATGTATCTCAGATTGAGCGACAAATGGAAAATGAAATTCTATTTCGGGCTTTACGACTCAGGAAAATACTGGGAGCAGGGCGATTATGAGAAGGAGATATCCATAAACAAAAAGGTGATTGACGAAGTATGGAATAAGTATGGATATCATGAATCATTTGCCGGATGGTACATCTCTCAGGAGTGCAGCCGCAAGACAGGTAAGATAATAGACATTTATGCAAGTCTTGGCCTCTATTGCAAGAGGGTTTCAGGCGGACTGCCTACAATGATATCGCCATTTATAGACGGTGCAAAAAACATTAGCCAGTACACATCACAGACAACAAAGAGTAACTCAGTAACACTTGAGGAGCATGAAGCGGAGTGGGACGAAATTTTTGCAGGGATAAAAGGAGCGGTGGATATAGTGGCGTTCCAGGATGGCCATGTAGGATACGACGAACTGGTGAACTTTCTTACAATCAACAAAAAACTGGCAGACAAGCATGGTCTGGAGTGCTGGACAAATTCCGAGACCTTCGACCGGGACATGCCAATCAAATTTTTACCAATAAAATGGGAGAAGCTGCTTCTCAAAATGAATCTTGCTCAAAAGGCAGGAATAGAGAACGCAGTTACATTCGAATTTTCCCATTTTATGAGTCCGCAGTCTGCGTACCTGCAGGCGGGACATCTTTACAACAGGTACATTGAATATTTAGAATCTCTTGAAAAACAAACAAATCAATTATGAAATTTCAGCAACTTGCTCATCAATACAAGGATGAGCTGCTTAATAATATTTTGCCCTTTTGGTTGAACAATTCTCAGGACGAGGAGTACGGAGGTTATTTTACCTGTCTGGACAGGGAGGGAAAGGTTTACGATACAGATAAGTTTATCTGGCTGCAGGGGCGAGAGGTCTGGCTCTTCTCCATGCTTTACAACAAGCTCGAAAAAAGAAAGGAGTGGCTCGATATAGCAGTGCAAGGGGCGGAATTTTTGAAGAAATATGGGCACGACGGTAACTATAACTGGTATTTTTCAGTTACCAGAGAGGGTCGGCCACTTATACAGCCCTACAACATATTTTCATATACATTTGCAACAATGGCCTTTGCCGAGCTGAGTACTGCCACCGGCAATGACGAATATGCACACATAGCAAAGAGTACATTCTGCAGAATAATAGAGAAACAAGATAATCCAAAGGGAATCTGGAACAAGGCTTATCCGGGCACACGTGATCTCAAGGGGTTTTCTCTGCCAATGATCCTGTGCAACCTCTCTATTGAAATTGAGCATCTTATAGACAAATCGCTTTTGGACAGTACAATAGAAAAGTGCCTGAACGAGGTGATGAATGTCTTCTACCGAGAAGATTTGGGGTTGATTATGGAGAATGTAACCCTCGACGGCAAGTTCTCTGACTCTTTTGAAGGGAGACTTATAAATCCTGGTCACTCACTGGAATCTATGTGGTTCATAATGGATCTTGGAGTAAAGCTTGGCAGGAAAGATATAATAGAGAAGGCTGTAAAGATTGCCTTAAGGACAATCGAGTTCGGATGGGACAAACAGTACGGAGGAATTTTCTACTTCATGGATATTCATGGCCATCCCACCCAGCAGCTTGAGTGGGACCAAAAGCTATGGTGGGTTCATATTGAGACACTTATCACCCTTATAAAGGGTTATCAGCTTACAGGGTCGCAAGAGTGTCTTAAGTGGTTCGAAAAGGTGCATGACTACACCTGGGAACATTTCAAGGACAAGGATCATCCAGAATGGTTCGGCTACCTTAACAGGAGAGGAGAGGTTCTTCTCGATCTTAAAGGTGGTAAGTGGAAAGGTTGTTTCCATATTCCACGCGGACTATATCAGATAAACAAGGTATTAGAACAATGTAAATAGCAGGACAATGAAAAAGGCAATCACCCTTCTAGCATTTCTGATTTTTTACCTCTCTTCATGGGGAACCGAGGTTATAAACATTAAAGGTAGTGTAACCTGTGAAGAGAGGCCGTTGTCCGGAGTGGTTGTCACCGACGGAGTGAATTTCTCGGTGACTGACAAAAAAGGGAGGTACAGCATAAACAGCCCCGCAGAGAGCCGTTTTGTCTATATCTCCACACCAGCCGGATACAGTGCTCCCGTCAAAGATGGAGTGATTAACTTTTTCATTAAAATTGACGATCCAAAAAAAACATACGACTTCTCCCTTACAAAGAAGACCCAGGACGATAACCAGCACGCATTCATAGCGATAGCTGACCCGCAGATATGGTCCAAAAAGGAGTTTGCCCTTCTTGAGAGTGCCGCTGATGATATCAGATTCACAATAAAAGAGTATCCCGCATCAATGCCCTTTCACGGAATCTGTTGCGGCGACATCGTCTCAAATGACCACTCGTTTTATCCTCTCTACACACAGACCATAAACAAGTCAGGAATTCCATTTTACAATACCATGGGCAACCACGACATGGTAAATTACGGAAGGTCCTTCGAGACAAGTCAGGGAAAATATGAAGAGACATTCGGCCCTTCATACTATTCATATAACGTGGGGAAGGTCCATTACGTGGTACTTAACGACAACTTTTACATAGGGCGCGACTACTTCTATATCGGATACCTGGAGGAGAAGCAGCTTTCGTGGCTGGAGAGAGATCTTGCATTTGTAAAGAGCGGTTCAACTGTTGTTGTTGCGTTACACATCCCCTCATCATGCGAACCAAAGGACCGCAAGCAGTTCAGCTATGAGAGAGCAGGGGGGACGATGACGAATCACAGAGGGTTGTACAAGATTC
>Ga0074193_1001947_pt1 | contig 21344 bp, 13 predicted proteins | sample EPASupsiteHSE605_FD_64523 | JGI IMG/M metagenome (GOLD analysis project Ga0074193, IMG submission 64523) | Bioremediated contaminated groundwater from EPA Superfund site, New Mexico - Sample HSE6-05 | ecosystem: Environmental > Aquatic > Deep subsurface > Groundwater > Contaminated ... | reverse complement strand
CATTCAAAAAACTAGGAGAATCATTATTACTGATTTCTCTAAAGCCAAACAAAGGTTTAAACCATTTAAGCATTCCAAGATATTAATATTTGGTTTATTTTATCGCTAAATTGGCAATTTTGAGTTTATTGAAGTTAAGTTTAGTAACAATGTGAACCATAACGATTGAATGAATAATTTGTGAATTTCCTTCTTTGTTGAATATCTCTTAATTGAATATGTTTTATGATTAATAATTATGATAATGATATGTATGTTGATTAGGTATATGCATTTATTATCAAAGGTTTCCTCTTTTTATTCTTCTAATGATCTCTTAATGAGAGGTATATAAACATTACAATTAAGCGAATTGAAAAATTGTAATTGATAAGTGATTGTATTAGTGAATGAAATATTATTTGATGTTGGCACTGTTGTTGAAGTTGAGAATGATGCAGAGTGATCTATGAACGAATGAGACACATCAAGAGAATCTGACCATACACAGAATAGATAGTTTTGATTATTCTTTAATATGTAATACATCATCTTTCTTGTTCCTGCTACTTCAACATATACAACTCCATAATTTGATGGACTGTTATTATGAACAATATTAGCATATGACATTGATATTGTACCCGAGGAAGAAGCGAACAGTAAACAAATGCTATTTGTTACCTTGTTGTTTGAGAAAGTGCAATGTGAGCATGTGAATGAAGATGGAGATTCGATACGAATATCAGAACCCATTTAAGCATTGTTCATTGAACTGTTTGTGTTATCAGATATTTGATTAACTTGATCAATAATTTCCCTTTCGCACCCCCAAAAAAAAACTAATCTTACATATTACGGTCTCCTTTAAAAATAATAGGGAGTAGAATCCTTCAATATAAATCTATATTTGTTGGAATTCTTTCTTTTCCATTCTGGAGAATAAATTCTTATCAAATTCACTTTTAAAAATATGTTTGATATAGCGATTTGATCTAGTTTGCTTATTATCTTTGTTATACATTGATTTATTGTGTTTTTCGGAGTTTTATGAACGATTTCCATAAGATCATTAAAATGGGTCAAGTTTTTGAGAAAATATATTATTGCCTGATGAAACTACTTATATGAGATAAATTATACCCTATTTAGGGTATATTCACAATCCTAAATGCAGAAATTTTTCCAAATTAATAACACAAACAGTTCATCGAACAATGTTTATATGGGTTCTGGTATTGTTATCTGTTCTCTATCCTCATTTACAAGCTCACATTGCACTTTCTCAAACAATAAGGTATCTCATAGCATTTGCCATTCTTCAATTCTAGGTCAGGAACAATATCAATGTCATATACAAACATTGTTCATTACATTAGCCCAGCTTTGTATGGAGTTGTATTTGTCGGTTGAGGATTCTCATTATATTTCTTATAACTTCCTTACCAGAACCACATTTTGAAAAGGAAAATTCGATTTCAGGTTTTGGAAATAATATCAACAACTTTGTTGATTGTTCAAAAAAAATCCGAAATCTTTTTATAGTTACTGAATGATTATTCTTACATTGTACACTCATTTGATTAGTTCTCTACATAAACGTGATCAATCACGTTTGCATTCAAATGTTATAAAATACTGAAAATTTCAGTGTTTTGGAAACCAAACAATCATTCATCACAAATTAATTCGACATTTTTTCAATTATTTGTTACAATGTTCATCGCTAATAACTCAGAACTTAAACTTAGAAATATTTATATTTACAAGATCCCTAGCTTGAATAATTATTATATTGATGTTCTCAGATATATTTGTTATTGTGTTTGTTATAGATTTAGTTTATTCCATTATTTCATAATTCCATTAATATTCTCCGCTTTTTCATTGATATTCTCCGAAAATGAGTACATAAACACGAAAAAGCCAAAAGAAATACCCAAAAAATCAAGTCTTTTCTTGAGATATTCATTGATTCTTATTATAGTTATTGCACTTATCGAATGTTTCAATCTTTGCTGTTTTAAAAAAAGAAATCCACAAAAAAATCACATTTCATACCTAAAAATTATAAATAGGTTTTTGAAAAATGCCAAAAATGCTCCATTTGAACCACTATTGGATAGAAATAAACCCATTTTGGATGTTAGTTCGGTGTGTGAAAGTGAAAGTTTGGATCAAGGGAGGTCTTATTATCAATACAATATCAATATTTCTTTTTGTTTTTTTTCAAGATCATCATCATACTCTGGAGATGGGGGTGTTATATATACTAATGGTGGTTTTTATACCATGAATGTTAATAACTCAATGTTCTATAACTGTGTTTGTTCTAACTACGGCGGTGCAATATGGTTCTCCTCTACTAATTCATATCTCAGAATGATATGTGTTTATAGATGCTCTGCATTTTATGGGCATTATGCAAATCTTCAAGTTACCCAAGTGAATCAAATCGAGTATCTCTCATTTTCTTATTGTTCTCATACCACAACTGGAAGTTATTCTATTTGTTTATTGTATGGTAACCAGAGAGTTGACAACATGAACAGTTCAATGAATAATGCAGCAGGGGGTTCTGGTATTAGTATATATTCTCCGTCCTCATTCACAAGTTCATATTGCTCATTTTCAAATAACAAGGTGTCTGGTAGCCGATGCATAGAATTTTCTTCTTATTCTGGGACAATATCAATGTCATATGCAAATATTGTTCATAATAACAGTCCTTCTGCAGATGGAGTTGTATATGCCCAAGGAGGAGGATCAAGAAAGATGATTTGTTGTATATTCCAGAATAATCAAAACTATCTATTGTGTTTATATTCAGGCTCTCTTGAAGTATTACATTCTTTCATATATCATACTGGAACACTCTCAACTTCAGCATCAATATCAACAAATAATATTTCATTCACTAATAGGATGACATATCAAATACAATTCTTCAATTCTCGTCATTGTAATGCTGATAATACTCTTCCTCAGAGAACATTGAATCAATCTCCAATAAGATCATTAGGAGAAACGATCGGTAGAACACTTCAAATAACACAAAGAATGACATATGATAGAACAATCGATCAATCAATAAAGGAAACGCCAAAAGTAACTATATATATAACATTCAGGGATAATATGTTCAACAATCAAATGGCAATAATGAGAGAAATTGTTTATTTGTATCAATTAATAATTGCTTTTGAATAAAAAGGAAATAATCGTTTTATGACAATCAGTTCAGAAAATGCCCATATTCTATTTGGAGAAGTCTTTTTATATCCAATAAATGACCAAAATAATGAATAAAATTCTATGAAGGCACCCTTTTATCCAAATATCACATACTGTTTCTCTTTTGAAAAACGATTAAGTAAACCAACAAAATAAAATGGAACATGAGAGATTTGTGAAATATAATCAAAGGATGTTTCGTAGAATGGCGACTAGTAGCAGTACCGCTCGCCGATTAGTTCTACACCCTTCTTTAAAGTGCTTTGTATCTCGTGTAATAGATTCTTCGACTTTAACCAAGAGTTTTGAAAAAATTCACATTTTTGATAATAGTTTTGAGATTCTTAGTGACACAACCCACTCATTTTTAATACCTCCAGATATTATTGTATTAAAGAGATTGTTCGCTCTCAGGAATCAAACTAAGGCGAAACCAGAAATCGAGATTTGGTTTCAGCCACGTATTAACGATTCTATCAAAGCTTTTTTAATTGAATCAGGAAATGCACCACAGTCAATAACAACGACTTTTCCAACAGAACAAAACAATGTTGCATCCAAAGGTGTTCAACATATTAATGGAATCACTTTATATGATCTAGGTGTCGATATACTGCCACTAGATGTCGATGTGTTCACAATGAATTTCTCAAACGCCTTTACACATGCTTGGGTTTTTAAAGATCTGACCATTACATCAATCGTTAGGAATTCTCTTGATATTGTATCTCAGAATCTAGGAGGGTTTATTAGTATTACTTCAGTTGGTTCTTTGTCGACTGCTATTGCAAAAACTCTTCCACCAGCAGCTGATTCAAATTTAACTCATATAATCCTTATTGATAGAGCTTCAGATCTCATTACCCCAATGATTTCTCAAATGAATTATGAAGGATTGCTTGCAGAGTTTATTGGAATCGATTGCGGAACAGTTGCAACTATTGATAACAAAAGTCTTCAAATACTCGCTTCTTTTGAGGATCCTTTGTTTGGATTTCTATGTATGATGAATCATTCTGAAGTATCATATGAGATTTCCAATAGAATGGATAGAGTTAATGGAGCTTTGTCCAAGAAACCCGATAACTTCTCTGAATCAGTTGAAGATTTTCGGAGAACAGCTCAGATTACTATTGAGAATAAGACTCTTGTTGACCATATTAATTTGGCTCAGGGTCTTTTTGAAAAAATGAAGAGTGATAAATGGTTCAAAAGAGCAATGAATGCTGAAGCCGATGCATTAGACGGCGAGATTAATCTTAAAGATCTTGTAAACGACATGCTTGAATATGGAAGTGATTTGAAATCAGAGATGAAACTTTTATGCTTAGAGACTTTATTACGTGGTTCATTACCAGATTTGCAAAAGTATATTCAATTAATATGTTTCAATCATGGAGTACAACAAGTTCCATATCTATTAAGAGCCCAAGAGGCCGGGATTTTTGGTACATCTACTGTAAAATGGTCTAATTTTATTAAACCATTCCAGTTGTTTGTTCCAAAATGGGAAGAATTGAAAGATCAAGCAGCTGCATCATATTTGGGTTATGCTCCACTCTCAATCAGAGTCATCCAAAAGATAACAGAGGGTAATTTCAATTTTGTATCAAAAGCAATGACTGATGATAGCATAAAAATTGAGACATGGCAATCGGGTACATCAAAACCAGAGGGTCAATATATCATCTGCTTTGTAGGAGGGTGTACCCATTCCGAATTAAATAGCTTGCGAAGGCTATCGAAGAATGGAAAAACCAAATTCCAGGTACTTACAACTAACATGTTTAGTTCAAATGAATTCTTTGAGGGGTTGTCTTATGGTATCCCCGGATGGAAGAGCTTTGAATAAAGAGTTTAAGCAACTGTGATTTTATAGACGTTAATGCAACAATGAATACATTCATAGAAATCACCTCCGCAATTAAAATACAATCTCTTATTCGTGGTTATTTGCAAAGAAAAAAACGGAAAGATAATGAGAAGCAGAACCTTTGTGCAATGCGTATTCAAAAATGTTGGAAACAATATCGGACAAAGATGCTGATAAAGAAACTTCAGCATACAGTAGCGCTTGCTAAAATAACTGTAGGAATGCAAATACATAAGGCAAGGAAAGTATCTAGAAAAGAAACTGATAGGCTAAATTCATTTGATCATATCCTGGCGTTTTATCCAAGTCATACTCAGAAATCTCCTAATAATAGAAAAAAGGATGCAATATCTAGGCCAAATATATCAATTCCTCAGAAAATTAAAAAAGAACCGGGTGCATCATCAAGATCGATCAAATCTAATATATCTAATACATATATTGTAGCAACATCATCACCATCACTATCAAGGACAATGAAAAGGTCAGTATCTCAGAACTCAAAAACAAATAGGGAAATTGTTTCACTTCCACCTCCATGGCATGACAAAGATCCTCGTCGTTTTTCTCAAACCCAGAGAGATGAAATGGTTTTTAACCAAAAAAACAACTATCAATGGGCTAAGAGCGAAATTATCCCTCTATTATTTAAGAAAACCAGTGTGAGAATGGACGACAGGGATTCTCTAATACTGAAAAATCAAAAATTCCGCAACAGAATTGTACAAAAGCAATTCACTTATTTATTACCCAGACAAATGACTTTAAGTCACATATACTCACCTAAACGTATCACATGTATTGAAAAATCAAATGTGTTTTATATATCTTCTGCAAAAGGTTATACAATATTTGAGTTTTGCAATCCAACTGAAGACGCGGCTGTAATTAAAGGCAAACTTCCAATAACAGCGCCTTTACTTGATTTGATTATTCATCCAAAAAATGGTTCAATTATTGGAATTGATGCATATTGGCGTTTGTGCGTTTTTGAAGCCGAAAATCAAGTTTTTTCATTTCAACTTGCTGTATCAAATAGGATCCCGAAGTCCAAAAAGTATTTATCTATTGATAAGAATTTAATAGTTTGGATTAACTTATTTTCTCAAGGGGGAAACCTGATTTCATTTGACCCTCTCACATATCACCCAGTTGTCCAGATTCCACTTGAATCGACTTTACCACTAAGGAAAAATTTTAAAAAATGTACTCATATTATAACACTGTCGCTTAACAATCTGCCTATAGGGTTTGCTGCAGCTTTTTTGAATATTCCTGAAGTTGTTCTTCTTAATCCTGACTTTACCATTTCAAACACGCTTCATCAACAAAAGTTTTCTACAACATCCCAAATCAAACAAATCGGATCAAGGCTTGTTGTATGGTCATTTTCACATATTGTTTATGTGTATGAGCTCCACCAAGCCTTGTGTTTGACAGAATATGTCGGATCCTTTACTTTGAAATCCAAACCATCAGACATATGCGGCTATGAAAACCCAGACCTTTTTTTTGTTGCTTGTGAAGATGGGTTTATTCGTGTGTTTTTATCCAGAGCAACCATTCATCCTGTGAGATTACCTGACAAAAGATTATCTGAACCCGAAAGAAGGTATTCTACAAAGTTACTCGGCAAAGAAGAATCAACAATGAGTCGAAACATTTTTGTAGAATTATGTTCAAAAGAATTGTTTGATGAGCCTTCAATAGTATTATCTAACAAATTATCTGACAAAATTGGGATTATAATCATTGCTTTTACTAGCGGAGAAATGACATCATTTTTAGTCATTACCGAGATGTTTCCTGTTCAATGTTCTGAATTTGATTGTTTTAATAGCATTGAAGAAATTTCAATGAAAAATATTGGTGTTAATGAATTCAAAAGATTGTTTCCAGGATTATGTCAAGGCAGATCGAAATTTTTTAATCAAAACCAGTCCATTCGATACTATGATACTCACTCATTATCACAATATATGAAATACCTATTTCATCCTTCAAAACCACTCTTTTTTATACCTGATTTGATTCAGGGTATTAGTTTACCACAAACGTACCCACACATTCCAATTGTACCTCAAAGTTTTATGAGCTGTTATGAAATTTTTCATCTTATGAAAAGGATTGATATACTTCCTCTATCACTTGAGACATTTTCTGGTTTTATTAATCGCTTTGTAATACCAGAAAAACCCAAGCAATATCCAGGGATTGTGATTAATATGCTACCAAACGGAACCAGCTCGGCTTTTTCGTCCATCATTGAAAAGGCATTCTCTCCATCGGAAATGAAAAGTCTTCATGAATCGGTGGATCCATGGCTGCAGTTGAGTTCTTCTCTGCCTGAATTAGGGAAATCGCTTGAAAAAACTAGAATTTTACCTAAAAAGTTAGGTATAGAAACCACATGGTTTATCGAGGAGCAAAGGGTATCATTAACAAAAAGAATAAATTATCTATCAAAACTTGAGGATATTGTTAAGCAAGAGATTATGGAAAGGCTTCATCTTGTTATAAGGAATAAATTTTTAAGTGTTTTGACTAAACCTGTTCCATCAGTTAACCTAGGCACCACATCATCAATTGAATACAAAATCCCTTCGAATCTGGTGTTTAAAAGCCATCCAAATATTAACCCTCTTATTCGGAAGTTTCATCATAAAGGCCTCATTGAGATTTTTGCTGAGTCTATTTCATTTGCTCAGAGCAAAGATTCCAAGCACAAGTACATTGCTATGACTATTCCTTCTAATATGTGTAAATTATCTGGTTTTCATAATCATATACAACATATTTCATCAATATCTCAACAATTTGATGGGTTGTCAACAAAAATATCATATATTGAATCCTCAAATATTGTAATTATTGATGAATCTTCACACAGTCTCCCACTTTCTTACTATCTTTCTGTGCACTCATTTATGGGAGATAGTTGGCAAATGGTTAGATATGCAAGTTCAATATTATACCAAATACTTGTGATTCTCAACAGTATGCATCAAAATAGAATTATTTGTCGAGTTTTAACACCATCGAATATATTTCTTGATTCTAATGCAAATAAAGTCTCAATTGGTTCTGTATTAGACTCTCAAGGAGTGGGAGGACCATTTATTAAGCTTCCAGATGATTTTTCTCATCCATCAAATCCTTATCTCCCTCCCGAGTATTACCATCAAAAACCAGAAAGCTATTCATCAGCATTTGATATTTGGCAATTTGGAATTCTTTTATTATATATGATAACAGGGCAATTACCCCCATCATACGGCAAGGAGTATCTTTTGCATACAGAGCACTCACAAAGAAACACAAGAACAGAAAAATCTAATTCTAGCATTCTCCAGAGACCCAAAGAGAATCCCCGCATTGTTTTTTTTTATGACTGGATTAAGACCATATCTGTTGTATCCCCAAATGATAAGCATATTGGAGAGAGAGGCGAGTCATTTTTCGTTACCGAATCATCAAAACTATCGGCATCATTGCTCAGTATTGAATCTTTGAGGTTGCTTCCATCATTAAATTCGAAGCAATCTATTGATGATTCTTTTCAAATAATTGAAATAATTGCTTTGTGTTTGCAAATTGATCCAAGCAAAAGACCAACAGCAGATCAGCTTCTTAGACATCCTGTTTTTTCTCAATCGAATCATTTGTATGACGTTTTCAGATCATATACAAGAACACCAAATCCAAAGGTTTTTGTTTCTCAATTCTTTTTACCATTTATTAATGATTTAGATAAGAATTCTTATCATTTTTCTATGAATATGATAAATTCTCTTCTTTTCCCTGATGATTCGAATGAAGACTCTTATTATTCTTTTCCATTATCAAAGGAAGCATCTGAACTTGTTACACATTCTTTATTTGAAACAAAGTTTCTTGATAAGTATGTTTCTTTTGTAGTTAGGCATCTGGTAAAGAGTTTGATTCCAGAAACTGTTGCTCATGGAGCAGCTGCTAATGATCCAATTTTTGATGATTTGCATTACTTTTTTGAGAAATTTATAGCATCGGTTGAACACGGACATAGCCCATTGATGCCCTTTGTTGATGAAGTAGTCAATGCTCTTTTCTCTCTATATACATGTAATTATGTAATGAGATTTAGGAGTTCTCTTTTATTGATTGGTTCACATCATTTACATCAAGCAACATCTGCATCATTTATTTTTACACATTCCAAGATGAAATCATTGGTTACATTTGCTGCTCAAGGTTCGTCATATATTGCTGCTTCATTAAAAAAGTTTTCAGAACATTCTGATTCATATTTTGAACAGTTTTTAAATTTTGGAGAATCTGCCTACCAATTTGCATCAATACTATGTTTCGCCGCCGAAAAGCAAAAATCTAATTCTATTAAAAGTCTCATGACACTTTGGAATAATGGGAAGCATCTATCAATTGTAAGATTGTTCATTGATTATCTACTTCCACAGAAAATAATTTCTTGTATATATATACCAAGTTTACGCTCAGATGCCATTCTTTTTGCTTTATCAATGATAAGAGCCATTCAGAGCCATTCAAGTGACCCTACATATCAAATTCTCAGGGATTTTGTACTTTCTCCTGTGATTTTGGTTGGATGCTCCTTATTATTAAAAGACCAAACAATATCTGATGGTGGACGTCAGCCTATTCTTGAGCTTATCAAAAATTGTATTGAAATGGAAACTACTGAAAACCAAATATCATATGTTACATCTGAACTTTCAATATCAGTTGTTGAAATATGTGAAAATACAATAGCGAGACAAATGCTAAATTCTTTGATTCTTTATTATCCGATTCATTTTATTAAATTCATAATGATATCATCACATGTACACAAGATACTTTCAAAAGAATCAATTGAGTTTGTTCCGAGGGTTAATAATAAAGGATTTGAAGAATTAGTACCTTTCTCTGATTTAGCTGTTTTTATTAGAAGACTATCAGCAATGCTTTTTTCCAAAATTTCAAATCTTCCTCCTGATTCAATTCCAGCGAGGTATCCAATAATTGAGTCTATTCATTTCATTGGAAAAATTGTTGACACAATGTATGTGGAGAATGATAAGCCAGAATGCATAAAAGATAGATTTAACAAAACTACAATGGGTATTGCATTTATGACAACCATTGATGAGATTTGCAAGGCTCTATTTGATTTGTTTAAAACAGTTGCAAACCTGGTTCCTGAGCCACCTGATATAATAATAGAAATGATTATCAAAAACATATTAAAAGATGTCAACAGATCAACTTTTTGCTGTGATCCTTCAACATCAATCAATATTCTTCTCCAAAAAATGGCTTTGATGATTGTTCGTTCCCCATTTTGCAGCCTTAATAACAAAATTCGATTCAGCAAAGTTTTTTATCAGATAATAATACGAGATCTTCATTTCTTATGTAATGCGAGCCATGAACAGTTAGAGTTTTATGCTTTAACGACTTTAATCATTGATCAGAAACTTAGGAGTCAATTTATTCAGTATTTTTTGCTTGACAAAGAGTTCGATTTGAGAGCTTTTATACAGTTTGTAATTAATAGATTGCTTCATTCCACAGTTTCAATTAAAGTATCTTCATTCCTTAAGGAATGGAGATATCTTGTCTATCCTTTAAGATATGAAGCCGTTCAAATTATCGAATATTTTTTAGTTAAAAGAGATCAATGTTCCAATGTAGTGGCTTCAATGATTTCTTCTTCTGCGTTTCTTGAGAATGAGAGGAGATATATTCAAAGTTCTAATACTGATTTTGTTATCATTGGGTCATCATCAGCATTATTCGAGACAATTATCTTATGTTCGGATTATTTCGAAGATTCATTCATCAAACAATGCATATCTTTTCGAACATGCTTCTTATCCAGGTATTATGAAAGCTCTCTTGATTTCGAACCAGATGTATATCCTGTTGATGGGCAAAACAGGCAAAGAAAATCAACACACCAGATGGAAATGTGGAGAAGGCCTATTACCACACTCGTTGGTAAGAGAAGTGAATTGATATTTGCTAAAGGCTCCAAACCCACTACTGTTCTTTCATAGAATAAGATTTGTGGATATAACCATATAAATGTCAAGTGTGGCGGAAAGAGTTGTATTTAGTCAAGAAGAATTAGTTGAATCTGTACTGAATGATGGAAACCTCGATTGTTTTTATCCTCATTTAAAAAGAGAGAGACTTGTTTATCACCGTCATAGCAATATAAATGATGGAAATGTTATTCCGTTGTTTACCATAAGGTGAAATGCAATAAATATATGTATTTTTAATCTTTTTGAACAATTTTCATGCAATACGGCCGATAAGGGTGTTCTGATGAACAATTGAGGCTTTTTGGGTTTCAAGATCCCTTAAATATGATTCCATATTATTCCTTAACTCCAGCCTCCTCTTTCTACTTGCTTTCCCAGTGTTATCAGGCGACTTTGTGTATAACATGACTTTCTGTATCCTATCATAAGCTTCTTGAAGAGCTTTCTTTCTCAAATCATCATTTAATGCTTCTCTCCTTGCTTCAACTTCCTGTTTTTCAAGCATTCTCCTTATTGACTCTTCTTTCAACTGTTGTGATCGTGTAGGTCTATTTGGACGAAAACCATCTTGAAGATATGACTTAATTGAGCCACTGTCACTATTCTCCTGGGTTTTTCTAGCATTTTCCATCATTTTTGACATCTCGCGAACAAAGAGAGCTGGAGGAGAATCAATGATTTCTTTTCCTCTTCCATCATTATCTGATTTTTCTTCTTTTTGTATCACTTTATTCAATCTCCTTAATATATCATCACCTTTGAGAGTGCATTTCTTCGATTTAGTTTCTTGTTGAGATACTTCATTAATACATTTCTTCTGTTCAATAATATGTATATCTTGTTGAAATAGAGTCTTCCCAAACAGTTCCTTTTGCTTTTGAGATAGTTTTTTGGGATTCACGTCTCTTGGTTTTTCTCGAATAAACACTTCCTCAACAATCTCGACAGGTTTTGGAGGCTTTTTAACGTAATACACGCAAGAAGTCGATAAATCTGGTATCTTCTTAATGATCGTTTTAGGGTATTTTGGAATTGGAAGTTTTTCTGGCTTTTCCCTTTCTCCGACTTTAATAACTCGAAAATCCACATAATTCTCGTCTTCTTCATAACAATATTCATATTCATCATGTTCTTCCTCACAGTCTTCAAAAAATACCTGTCTGATTAGATCTAGAGATACTTTATTCGTCATTGCCTTAACGTCTTTAAATAATACTATTGATTAATCTTTATTCATCAATCTTTCTCTCTAAGAAGCTTTTGAGCCAGTTTGGTGGTGTCTTATCATTTGGTTTACCCTTTTCTGTAAGGAGACCTTGTTTAATAAGTCTCTTCTTTTCCATAGCAACTGGACCTGTACTCCAGCATTTTGGATATGTACCGCGATCCATTATAACACGCTTGATCTTACAAGCAACTCCATGGTCGATTGTTAAAATTTGATTTGCAGTCATCATTGCAATACCAAGAGCAACAGCTTCACCTTTTGTGGATATAATAACAACTTCATCATTGGTCTCGATTTCTGGATCAAATCTCATAACACCGGGAACCAAAACCTTGGCACCGTGGCAAATAGCATCAACGGATGAATCTTTGACAACAACTCGCTTCATTTCCTTGAGCATCCATTCAAGAGGACGAATAACACGGCGAAGGTATTTTTCATCACCATCTCTGTCAAGCATGAATTTGGCATCAAGAACATCATGCATAGTTACAAGACCAACTTCTTCTTTGGTGTAACCGGATCTGGTTCTTCTCAATTCAGCCATTTCACCGCCAACTCCAAGAACAAGACCAAGATGTTCACAAAGTGTACGAACATATGTTCCGGCTTCACATGCAATTCTTAAAACAGCAAGGTTCTTTTCAGAATCGAATTCGATTAAATCATTGGAATAAACTTGTCTAACACGAAGTACCTTTTTGACAGCAGATATGGCAGGAGGGCATTGGTATAACTTTCCAGTTAAGAATTGTACAGATTTCTTGAGCTCTTCATAAGAAACACTTTTGAAAAGCTTAAGAACACTGACGTATTCTTTACCAGCATTCTGTTGTGATTTAGCAATACGAGTTGCTCTATCAATGCAAATGATAAGGCATCCAGTAACTTTGGGATCAAGAGTACCAGAATGACCAGTCTTTTCAACCTTCAGAATTCTCTTAACCCATGAAACAATTTCATGAGAAGATGGGTTTGATGGTTTATCGAGATTAATAACACCATATTTTAGGTGATCACGTAATGGGCGCTTCAAAGGAGAGTTTCCTGCTGGATAGGGTGAATATAAGGCTGTTTTACATATTAAATTACTATATCCTTTCAACAAGAGTGGCCAGGTACTTGTATCAGGAACGGTAGTTTCATTCGATGGCTGAATCGTGTCGGTCATTATGTGTGCTTTATTGACTGACTCTGTCTGGTCTTCAATAAAAAACGATTAGTAAAATTACGAAACCGTTTAGACTATCGACTCAGCGTCTTTGATCATGAAGACCCACCCGCGGGATTCGCAGGTAGCCTTTAATTTATTCAGAGCCTCTTGATTCTCGATGTCGATAATTATAGTGTATTGCTCTTTGTTTGCAACAGTATCAACATGTGGAGCTGAGAGGAGACTAACAACTTCAGCATGATGTTCAGCAAGTACAGTAATAAGGGAAGCCAAGTGAGACACACCGTATGGGACAATAACTTGAACGGAGATACGTGTTCTTCGGAGGAAGAGAGCCCTATCAATACACCTTGCGAGCATTCTTAGTTGAATGTTTCCACCTGATACAATGCACACAACTTTTTCATCAGGTTTGAATTGGAATTTCTTTGCGTATACAGCAGCGAATGCAACAGCGCCGGCACCTTCACTAATTATTTTAGCTCTTTCGGCCATAAGAGCAACAGACATTGCAACCTCATCCTCATTAACAACAACCACTTCATCAACTAAATTGTAAATGATATTCAGATTGAGTTCACCAGGAGATTTCACAGCAATACCATCGGCAAGTGGTGTTAGGGCTTCTTTAGTAACCTGGGATACATCCCTACTCTTTTTATTGTTGAATAGCTTGTAAGTTGAAGGACAAGAAGCCATATTAACACCAATCACGCGAACTGATGGCTTTAATTGCTTGATCGCATATGTAATACCACTAATCAAGCCACCACCACCAATTGGAACGACAATTGTGTCAACATGTGGTAATTGGTCAAATATTTCCAGACTGATAGTAGCTGTACCTGCAATGATGTGTGGATCATTATAAGGTGGAACAAAAATCCACTCAGGATGTGCTTCAAGAGCTTTGGTCATTTCAGTCTTAGCTTCATCAAAACTCTTTCCAACTTGAACAACAGTACCACCATAATGCTGTGTGGCTTGAACTTTCGCAGATGGGGCAATTTCTGGCATATATATAATTGATTTATTACCAGTAATTGAAGCAGCAAGAGCAACACCCTGCGAATGGTTTCCAGCGCTAACAGCTACAACAGTCGAGCCCTTGGGAATAGTGCGGATCTTATTCAGAGCACCCCTGAATTTGAATGCTTTGCATCGTTGCATTGACTCAAGCTTAAGATGCAACTGGCAGCCACATAAAGCAGCAAGATTATCATAGAACATCAATGGTGTAAGAATAGAATGGTCTGCAATGCGCTCTTTGGCAGCATAAACATCTTCCATCGTGATGCAAAACTCGGTTTTATCACTCATGTGAAGTGAAAATAAATCAAACAAATAATTCTATTTACAAAGGGGTTTTTGAGATTTTGTGAAAAAATCTCTAATCGTTTTTTCTCCTTGACAGTTTTGGCAAAGACCCGCCATTTGGGAGGGTGACTCCTTTTGCAAACAGTTCATCAAAGAACTGGTGATTCATGCACTTTGAAGCCGATGGTCTTTTCTTAGGGTTCAATGAGAGGACCTGGTTTAGGAGGTCAAGCAAGTCTGGTGGAACACGAATGATTAACTTTTCTGGCAATGTTTGGTTGTTGATAACGTCTGATATTATTTCCAGTTGCGCTGGTGCAGAGTCTGATGTGAAGAGGGGGATACCATTCCTAAGCATTTCTCCAATGACACAGCCGACCGACCATATGTCGATCTCTGGGCCATAGAAGGTGCTTCCATTAATGAGCTCTGGAGCTCGATAAAATCTTGATGTCACGTAAGAAGCCATTGTTGATCCGGATTTGAATTTTCTTGCGGATCCAAAATCAGCAATCACTAAGCTACCAGTTGAATAATCAACAAGCAGGTTTTCCGGTTTTATATCTCTGTGTACAAAGCCCTTCAGGTGCATATGGTCTAACCCAGCAAAGATTTGATAAGTGAACAACTTAATATAGAACAGGGGAAACCTTGATCCTTTATTAGAAAACATCCTGAGTACAGTTAAAAGTGTATTTGGATACATATCCATTACAATTCCAGCTGTATCTTGTTTGGACAAACAATAATCAATCAAGGGCAAGCAGTTAATATGATTTAACTTTTGCATAATTCCTATCTCTCGTTTTATATATTTATCCGATCCTCTTATCGTTTTAATAGCTACGACTTTGTTTTTTGATGAACTTGCAGCAAAAACCTTGCCAAAAGCTCCTTCACCAATCATTTTGATCGGCTTATATCCTTTTTCCGTCATTTCAGATAAAAACCCTTCCATGATACTCTTATTCCTCATAAAGCCCGAAACTAAATTTTAAAAACGTTGCCTCTCAATATTTGATAATTTGGATCAGTTTTTGTTGATATTATTCAAACGATTTCGACTTTTAGATAGTTTTGTGAAGAAAAGTGATCAAAAAAACAATAATGGTTATGAAAAGTGTGATCTCTTTCACAAAAACTGAAGTGTTCAACTACTTTTTGACTAGTTTATTAATTTATATAAAATATTCTTAACTGCTTTCAGCTGGTTTTTCATATTAGAAGGGATCGAATTATGTCATCAAGTATTCTATCAGATAAAATTATTTTTTCGACTAAATTCTCTTTTGCCTTTTTTGTTATAGCTGAATATGCTATATAACATCCATTATCTTGATTCTGCTTTGTAAATTTGTTATTGATTTCATTTATAAAGCATTCTTTTCCTAAATCGAGTAAATTGGAATCGTATAACATCTCATTCGTCACATCAAGCATCAACTGACTGTTGTTATCTAGATTGTTTCTTGTTATCTGAGAAAACTGGCCTTCTTTCTTGTTTTTAACTATGCTATTCCATATCTCATCAGTAATAAGCGATTCTAAAAAATCATTAGGGTCATACTCCATACTTTCTTCAGAATATTCATCATATGTATTGATCTTCTGAGTCATATTGAATGTATCCTGATTTTGATAGTAATCATCAGAGTTGGTATCAATTTCGAAACTACTACTGCAATTTTCAGTAGTTAAATTCATCCATTGAAAAAAAAAGTTCCTTATTAAGTTTTTTTCACGAATTTGCTCTACCTCTTTGATTTTTTTGAAATTTGAGAACTTTTCTATAATATTTTGTTTCACTAAATTCTCTCTAACTATCTTATTTGCCTTTATAAAACGATTTGTACAAAATCTATCACCAACTTTGGAATATTCATAATTATTCTTATAAATCATATATTTGGGATCAAAAGGAACACCAAGGCTTCTATAAAGACTTTGAAATCCATCATAAATCGCCCGTTTTCCTTTATCCATTTGTATACGTTTAGAATTAAAAAATTTGAATTTTTTAAATATTGCAATCAGATTTTCTATATTGTTTGATAAGTTTTTCAACAGATTTATAGCCTTTTTTCTTCGCCAAGCTCAAGGGTGTGTCACCATGTTTGTCTTTTATATTAGTATCTGCTCCATGATCAAGAAAAAGCTTTACACCATAAATTTGCCCTTGTGAAGCAGCATAATGAAGGGGTGTTTGTCCAAATTTATTTTTATATTATTTCTATCTTTAATATTTATTGCTGCTCCATTGTTCAAGAGATATTCTGATATAAAAAAATTAATGATTTGAACAGAATAATGAAGGGGAGTCATCAAAAATATATTACAATAACATCATTGTCTTGTGCATTAATATCAGCTTTATTATTAACTAAGTATTCGGTACTATCTTGTTTATCATTCTCAGAGGAATAATGAAGAGGGGTTTGATTAAACAACATTGAAAGAGTTTTCGATTTCTGGAATTAATATCAGCTCCACATTTAACTAAATAATCTGCCATAATAATATCATCATTTGCTGATGCGAAATGAAGAGGTGTTTCCAGGACTATACTTAATACAAGTCATCATTTTTGCTGTCTAAATCTGCTCCATGAGATACAAAAATCTTGACCAAATTCAAAAATCGTCCCGAAGCTGCCAGATGTATAGGCATCCAATCAATTATTTGAACAGTCCATCGCTCAAAGAATTTATATCAGCTCCTTGACTAATTAAATATTCAACTATTCCATCAAGATGAAAACGAGTTGCGTTATGAAGTGGAGTCCAATTGAAATATATGAATAATTGTATTTCTTCCTTTGCAATTTATATCTGAACCACTTTGAATGAGAATTTTAACAACATTCAAATACCAATTACAGCATGAGCAATGAAGAGGTGTGGATAAAAACCCCAATTTTAATCATATTCATCTTTAGCATTAACATTAGCTCCCTTACTGAGAAGAAAGCTAACAACATCAAAATGACCTCTTTCAGCTGATAAATGAAGAGGTGTCTCTTTTTTAATATTAATTACATTTATATCTGCTCCATGAGAAACAAGATATTCAACAACACATAAATGACCATTTAGAGAGGCTTTATGAAGAGAAGAATCATTTGTTGAATCTCTGATATCTATATCAGCACCATTATTTACAAGATACTCAACAATTCTAAGATGGCCACATCCTGCAGCACAATGAAGAGGAGAACAATTAATTTAAAATTTCCCATATGCGTATTCTTTTCATTAATTTTGGCGCCATTATCTAAAAAATATAACAAAAACGAAAACTGATAGAATTCAGATGCATAACACATACAATCAGAAATGCTTAAGGACACTTCATTACAAAGATGAAATAAATCAAATGAACCGCTGCAAACAATTTGGCATTTAACCATGCTATTCATTGCAAAACCACTCAACAATAATTGCTTAAAACACCGAATCGATCCAAAGAAACCAGAAAACGATAACAAATCTAGAGAATCCGGTTTCCGACTCCATTCGAAAGGACTCCATCTAGCTTTTTTTGGTTTATTTTCTTGAATGTTCCAAAATACATTGATATCATCATACTTTAAGCAATATTCGATGCTGGATGGCGAAAATCCATATTCAATCAATTGATCAATATCATTGTCATTACCAAAGTATGTTAGATCATAATCCATGGGTTCTACTTTACTTTTAATTATATTTTCAAAATCTTCAATTTCCTTTCTAAAATAGTGACAAAAAGTTAATGAGTTACGATTCATTGTAATTGGTTGAATTTCATCAAACCTATAAACACCATTTTTGAACAATCGGTATATTAAAGCTGGACTTTTTAATGATTTTTCTAATAAAACTTGATTGAAACTTGCGATTTTGCAAAATTCACAGCATAGTGATACTGCTTTATCAAGAAAAAATGGTCGAATGGATGGAAGAATCAACATTTTTTCTGCAATGAATCCTACATCAAATAAATCAAATGAAATATTCTCAATATCACCAAATAAACACTTTTCAAAAGTAGTTTTCTGTTCCATCAAAAGTTCAAACCTCAAATAAAATGGTAAATATTAAATTATTGAATCGAAAAAGAGAAAAAATATTTCAAGTTGTTAATAGAATATTTCAAGAGAATAGGTGAGTTTTACATAAAGCATGAAATGTATCCATATATGATAATAAGGTTGTTAAGAACTGGAAGTGAGACATAAAGCGACTCTAATTACTAATGTCGTTAAAAAGGGCCTTATCACAAGAATACTACTCATATTTCATGAAATAGCAAAAGCAAAGACAAAAGGAATTCTCAACAAATGAAAGTTCTTGAAGACTGTTTTGTCCAGTTATCATTGACGATTTGATTTATCAAGTAAAATCTGTGTTTAATCATACAATTATTCACAATGAATATCAATATTCAATGGATTTGAGGACATTTTCTGCTCTGCTTTGATAATATTGTTGAGTTTAAATATTAAATAATACTCCTCTTTAAATGCTCATAATTGTAAACTATCAAGTGTTGTGTATTTGTTAGCACATGGAACTAGTGTCAATTCAAAGGATTCATCTATTGAGTTTTTATATTTAATTGGACTCCTCTTCATTATGCTGCTCAACAAGGTCATCTTAGTGTTGTTGAATATCTAGTTAATCAAAAGGCTGATATAAATGCAAAAAATAAAGATGATATGACTCCTCTTCATAGAGCTGCTTATAATGGTCATCTTAATGTTGTTGAATATCTAGTTAATCAAAAGGCTGATATTAATGCAAAAAACAAAGATGGAAAAACTTCTTTGGGATTAGCAAAATCTAACGTTGTTCAATTTTTTAAGAACAAAAACGAAGAAAAGAGTCAAAGAGATTGTTGAATATGAAATTTTAAACAAACTTCATGATTTGTTTAATTTGTTTATTAGCTCAATTTTTCGAGAGAAATTAGTGATCTCTAAAAAAATTTCGGGAGTATGTTGCCAAATAGATCGAAGAGAAAAAGAGGCAGTTTTAGTGACTATTCTTACTCATTAAATTGATGATCATTGAGTAAGAATAACCATCAACTTTTTTAACACCATCTCAATTGTATAGGGGATATCTTGAGAAGAAACAATGTGAAATATAGATATGTTTATCAATATAAGACCTTTCTTGTCCGATACTTTCACTTCCACATCCCAAAACAACATTTCAAATAATCACATTGTCACTCGAATGTTATCAGTTTTCCCAGAAATGTGTCTTGAATTCTCCATGTTAAAGTACATTGATTCAAGAGCCCCAAATCTTAACTGGTTCTATCAAGCAAAGCGCACATGTTCTTAACTTTAATGTTGAATTTAGTTTACTTGGTTTTATAATTTGGATGTTCTTTAGTGCACTTAACGTTTTAGAACCATTTTTGATAGCAAAAAAGGATCTTACTCATATTGAACAAATCCAAAGAATTCAACACGGGATAAACAGAAATGGTCATTGTTGTACCAATTCTTACTAGTAGATGTGATTCTTATGTACCTGTAATAATTATTATTATACTGAACAGGAAAGTTCTTCTGAGCACTAGGATGATTAAACAGCCTATTATTGTTCTGAAAAACAGTAGAATCTACTTTGTTATCAATGATTTCGAATGTTGATCCTTCTGATGATCCCTCAACTTTCCATGATTTGATTTTTTGTTGATCATTCAAAGAGTAGGATGTTATTGATACCTTTCTTTGTTTGAAATCAAACTGAATCCATTGGTTGGCTATATCTTCGCTAGCCCAGTAAGTATTGTCATTCTTGAATACATTATGAGTATTATGTGAACCATAAATACTAGATGCTGTTATGCTAACATCATTTGAATCAGCCAAACTTTTACCAATTTTCTTAGATAAACCATCAAAGATACCTGAAAATAGATCAAAGATGAATGGATATTCATCTATTTGGTTGGTGTTACTAATTTGAGCTAATTGGTCATCTTTGGCTTGAATTTGCATATTTTTCTCGTTAATAGCTGCTTCGTTAGCTTGTATCAACCTATTTTTCTCGGCAATAGTGGATTCATTTTCTCGAATCTTATTATTCTGTTCTCCTATTGTTGCTTTTGCAGAATTAATCTCTAATAACAACTCTCTATTGATTTTTTCCTGTTCTTTTAACCTAGTATTCATCTCTAATACAATTTGTTGATTACTCTCTGATAATCTCTTGATTTCATCTCTCATAGAAGAGAATTCTCTTTGAAATGATGATAGAACATGATTGGTATTATCATATATATCATCTGTGCATTCAATAGACATGATTTGGAGAAATCTGTTCAGTTCAGAGAGATCTGAAGGCTTTTGATACTTGATGTTATTAAGGAGGATTTTAGCACCAGTTCCATGATGTTTCATACATCCAATCAAGAATTGTTCTAAAGAAGATAAAGAGAAAGTCTGATTAGAATGAGCAAAAATGCGACATAATGATGGAAGAGAAACCAAACAGA
>Ga0074193_1001946_pt1 | contig 21352 bp, 21 predicted proteins | sample EPASupsiteHSE605_FD_64523 | JGI IMG/M metagenome (GOLD analysis project Ga0074193, IMG submission 64523) | Bioremediated contaminated groundwater from EPA Superfund site, New Mexico - Sample HSE6-05 | ecosystem: Environmental > Aquatic > Deep subsurface > Groundwater > Contaminated ... | reverse complement strand
GGTTGTGACGACAAAACCGACCCAAAGTGCCATTACCCTGGTGAGTTCTCTGGGCTATGACAAGTTTGGCAGCCGGGTGATGCTGCAATATGGCAACGGCACCAAAATGTACTATTCATTCGATGCTCAGAGCAGACGATTAAACAATCTGACGAGTTATAACGGAGCCAGTCCTGCTCAGGAGTTGCAAAATATTAACTACACGTATGATAACGTTGGCAATATTACCGCTGTCAGCAACAGTGCAGCCGCTTTAAGCAACGGGCTGGGCGATGCGTACAGCTACACCTACACCTACGATAATCTCTACCGTTTGACCGATGCCTCCGGAAACTGGAAAAGAAACTATTGTTTCTACACCATGAATATGGAATATTCAGCTTCAGGGCGCATTTTGTCGAAATACCAGAACGCCTTTGTGTATTTGAATTCGGCACCCGTTGGTGTGCTGCGCGATTACACCTACACCTACAACGGCACCAACAAACCACATGCAGTGCGCAGTGTTGGCACAGGTACAACGGCAGACTATGATGCAAACGGCAATATTACAGCATATACAAATACACCAGTGGTAGGTACAATGCCCCGCGAGCTTACCTGGGACGAAGAAAACCGTTTATCTGCCGCCGGCGATGGCCGCTACCTGAGTGTCTACACCTACGATGCAGGAGGAGAGCGGGTGTTAAAACTTTCCGGTGTATGGCAGCAAATGACCATTGGTGGCCAACAAATTATTAACTTTGCGAATCTGAACGAACGCAAAACCTTGTATATGGGAGGACACATGGTGCTGACCAATACCAACTATACGAAGCATTACTATATGGGCAGTGAGCGCATACATACGCGAATTGGCGGTGGTTTTCTGAATGCTCCGGTGAGTGTGACCACACCAATAACACCTTTGCTGTGCGGAAGTGATTATGATGTGCTGGGAAGAGCCATGACCACCAAAATACGCCGCGATGCCGAGCTGGCAGGGTATGATTCGGTGGCGATGCCGACTACCTTTACATGTATGAGTACACTGATCGGTGCCAACAGCAGCGAAACCAACCGCTATTTCTATCACCCCGATCATTTGGGCTCCAGTAGTTTCATTACCAACGGCGTTGGCACTGCTGTGCATCATTTGCAATATTTGCCATTCGGAGAGACCTTCGTAGAACAACGCATACGACTCCAGCCCTGGTACACGCCATACAAATTCAGCGGCAAAGAAAAAGACGAAGAAACTTCGTACTCATATTTCGGAGCAAGATATTATGATAGTGATTTATCTGTGTGGCTGAGTGTGGATCCGATGGCGGATAAGTATCCGAGTTTGAGTCCTTATATGTATTGTGCGGGAAATCCGATTAGAATTATTGATCCAAATGGTATGGAAAACATTGTTTTGATTGGATCTTCACGAGACGATCAGCATTCTGATTGGGTAAAACGGCCTTCATTACTAAGAGCAGGGCTCAAGGAGGCTCAAAAATACTCTGCTGACTTTAAAAACAGCGGTGAAATGACCTCAATTGTGTTGTTGACGAAGCATTACACACAAGATGAACTAACTTATATTAGAGATAATGTTTCAAAATCTGAAGGAGTGCAATTAATTGAGGTGAACTCAACTAATGAGGCAATTATGTACATAAATACTAAAGGCACAGATCAAGGGAGAATTGAAGAAAATAATTACGAAGTAAGTCAAGAAAGAAATAATGATAAAATAACTCACTTTGCTTATTTTGGCCATGGTGGCGCTAATCTTCTTGATTATGATCCAGATAAAGGTGGCTCTATAGGTGAAACATATTCCCCGTTGAGAAAAGATGCATTTTCAAAAGAAAGTATAGCAAATCTAGTTGCATGTTATAGTGCTAGTTATTATAGTGAAGATATGGAAAGAAGAGGCAGAAGAACTATTGATGGATGGGCAGAAAAACTCATTGGAAAATCAGTAACTGGGTACAGAGGGGTTGTTACTATTGATTCAAACGGCAACATATCAGGGACATCTGTTACAATTGATGGATATAATAACTAAAGTGTAAGAAAAATGAAAAAATTTGCGACAGTAATATTTCTTTTGGCAGTATCAAGTTTATATGGTCAGGAAGATGTCCAATTTATTGGTAATATCACAATAATTAAATGTTCCTGTACTAATGATACTCTAACATTAGATACAATTGTTCACACGGATAATTCAAATTTGTTTATTTTAAATATTTCTAATTGCAATGAGAGTAATTTACTTCAGTTGCCCAAATCATTGTTTTTTGCTGACCAGGTCGAGATATCAGCAGATTTCAATGTAAATTTAAAACAAAGTATAAAAAAATTTGTTGCAATTAAACATTTAACTCTAAATGGCCCTGGTATAAACAAACGTGTACTCAAAGAGCTAAAGCATTTACAGAAGATAGAAAGCCTTAATATTAAAAACACTGAAATATCGAGAATTCCAAGAACTATTAAAAATGTCCATTTAAGAGAATTTGTTTTTTCTAATGGCAAATTACGTAATTTCCCAAGATGGATTAATAAGTCAAAGATATCTGTATCAATAACAATTGAAAATAGTGGGGCTACAAAAATTCATTCATCCATTTTTCAATGTCCGGCTAACTTTGTTTATATTTACGAGAAAAACGCAAAAATGGACATTAAAGCTAAAGATATAATGAAAATGTTGCAAAAAGAATATTTTACGGTATCTATTTCAAATGCTGAGAGTGTATTAATGTTTATTAATAACCACATAGATTCTGATTCAAAAATATTATTAAATTCTGCAAACACAATGGTTTTTCATTACGACCAAACTGGGTCTGGATTTAAATAATTGTACGTGTTTTTATCTTATTGTATTGCTGCGCTGCACTGCAACATCCACGATAATTCTTTTATACCCATCCCAATATTGGTAAAACACAGAATTTCAACAGAATACCCCAAAGCCGGCCACAGCGCCGGCTTTGTGCATATTAGGTTATAAAATGAACAGATTTCTGTTCATTTCTGAAGGAAAACAGAAATACCTATAGTCGTTTATTGGGAATTCTTAATTGTTCGGCATGGCAAACTATCATTGCTGATTCGGTTGGCAGTCGGTGCAATTGGATTTCAGGTTTTCAGAGATTCTGGTAGTGGCTGCTATTCTGATTTGAGCGATTGGGACGATAGATTCTATGTTTTCGTTCATAAGTGCCTCTGTTGGTGTGAGACCATTGAGTGAGCCATGCGGGCGAATATCGTTGTAATCATGAACCATTTCAGAAATAATTTCTAGCGCTTTGTTCATTTGTCCTGAAAAATCGCGCGGCCAGTAATTGCTTTTGAAAATTTTGTTTACGGCTTCTACTACGGAGTTCGAAAATGCAGCGTCGATCTGAGCAATCACTGAATTGATCTTGTATTGCGAGGAAGATGCGAAACCAGAAACAGCGCCTTTGTTTTCAGAACCAGCATCGGAAAACAAAGTGAAGTCTTTCAAGTTGTATCGGTCAATTACTTCTTTCAGGTTTTCGAGAGTAAGCATGGCTGTCTTATTCAATGCGGCTTTCCAACCAAGAATTGCTTTGGAGAAATTATCAACGATAAAAGAAATGTATAACTTCTGAGCGTCGATCAAACGTACTTCGGTAATATCCACATGCAATATTTCAAATGGTTGCTTTGCCCGGATTCCGATTTTTCGCTTTTTGGATCTGCGAAAACGATGCAGTCCTGAAAGGCCCATTGCGCGGGCGTATAGATAAAAAGTAGAGCGCGACATGAAAGCGGCCCGGTCGCGTATCATTCGGTAATAGACCGAAACCAGCGGCCAGCGCAAAAAATCTGGATGCAGCAGATAATCGCGAATTGTATTGACTTCATTAGGTGTAAGCTGATTGTAGAAGATTTTTCTGCATCGAAACATAGGTGCGTGTACACACGAAACTGAGCGCTTCCAGTAATGATAAAGCTGAATCGAAAGATCGAACGATGTCAAAGCTCGCTTCAATCCAGTATATGGGAGCAGTTGTTCAATGGCTTGCAGAATCTCGTTCTTGTGAGCAAGAAATAATTGTTTCCGATCACTGGCCTGCAAAAGCAAGCGGCGATACATGCCCGCTACGATTACAAGCGCACGGGCAATCCGCAAAAGACGTTTGTTTTGCGCAATCGTTCGCAGCACATCGGTGCTTCCCTGAATTTCCAACGAATAATCAAGTCCGAACAAATGATTGTATCCACGTGTTTTCCAATTGTGTCGGGTGCTTGCGGGAACGGAGCAACAAATGTCCGCCGGTAGTATCCCAAGATTGTATGCTATCGCGAGATCGGAGTGATAGGTACGTTTCATGAGGCCAATAACTACAATTTGTGAAAACTATTTTGCCTGCTGAATATTAATAAAAAAGACTTATCGTAAAGACCAAAGGAACTCCTGATTCTCAAACAATGTTATTATTGTCAATTTCATTGATACAATTCATTTTCTTTATAAAACACCCCCACGCTTCCCCCAATTCCAAACCTCCCATTCCCGATAGCTTTGCCATCGGCAACCTCAACAATCACATCAACTTCGTGTGCGTTTTCGTTTTTGCCGCGGAAGTTGCCTTCTTTGGTGGTGTGGTAGATGAAGATGAATGCTGTGCGGGGGTTTTCATGGCGTAGGTTGCGGATGGTGTCCATGTTGAGGCCGGCACGGGATACGCTGTCGATAAAGACAAAGTCGTATTTTGAGAGATCGTCGGGAATGGTTTCTGAAACAAACAGATTTGGATGTGATGCCTGGAGCCGCTCTATTTTTTCTTTCAGTGTGTAGCCGAATTTCTCTTCAATGGCGCAATACAGGACTTTGCCGTGGTTTTCTGCAAGGTGTTTTGCGAAGTCGATACATAAGGTTGATTTTCCGGATTTCGGTAAACCATAAACCATTACGCAGAATCCTACACTGGGATCGCCGATCAGCTCACGGTATTTTCCTTTCAATCCGATTGTCTCAAAATTCATGTCGGCCAGATCTGTACTTCGGATTACTTCAGGCGTTTCTTCTTTTTCAGGTCCGTTTAGCGACGGACTTTTTTTTTGAGAAACACCGGCAAGACCAAGGAGTCCGTTCAGTTCGCTTTTACTGATTTCCGGTACAACTGTTTTATCGGAAATGTAGTTTTGAAGCGATGTGTAAATACTTTTCAGGCGATCAGCATATGGGTCTTCTTTTCTGACTTTTTTGTTTTCTGCTGCTTTTTTGATTTTTATGAGCAGTGATTTTGCCTTATCCTTTACATTCTTTTTGCCATGCAGCGAAATGTATTGCTTGATGTACGTCACTGACAGCATCGTTTTCTGGCTCCCGGATATGGCAGTATATTTCTCCAGCGTTTTCTTATCAATGGTGATCGCAATGGAAGCGCCCATCTTTTCATAGCATTTGATAAGCTGATTTTGAATGTGCTGAATTTCCGCAGCATATTTCGATGCCTTTCTGATGCGCTTTTCGAGAATGGCTTTTTGCAATGAGCTGAGAAAGCGAAGCACTTCATCCTGTGTTTTTGTTTTGCCGTTCATGGCTACGTAACGCTTTATGAAAGCGATTTCCGGAAGAATCTTTTCCACTGATTCCGGCTCTTCTTCGGGCTGTGTTTCAGGCTCCGTCTTCTTTTCAGGACGCGATTTTGTTTTTGCCTTTTCCTTTTTTGGCTCCGGAGCAGTCTTTTTAGGCTTTTCCTGCGGATTTTTCTCAAGATATTCGTTGAGCTTTTCAAGATAGGCATTGATAACCCGTTTGATATTTTCATTCGAGTTATAGGCCGACCAGTTGTTTGGTGCGGCGCCTCTGGTGAGTTTGTCACCATTTTTCAATGCAGCCGGAAGTGCGTCGAAATCAATGTTACGACTGTGCTCCAGATAATTTTCAAGGGTTATCATATTCGTGTTTTTTATCAGATGGAAAGTAAATCAAGTTCAACTTCAAGAGCCAGTGCTTCCAGTTCAAGCTCGCTGGTGGAGGGAGCCAGAGCGGGTGATTCTGGTTTCATTTGTGGTTCTTCAACCGGAGTGTCTTCTGCCTTATAGGCAAGCAGGTAATTCAGCTTTGCAAACTCTGTGGCGCGATCCTGTGCGGTGCGGCCTTCGACCTGAAGAGCGGATTTCTTTGCTTCGATTTCACCTCGGAGACTTTTCCAACGCACTGAGTCCTGGTCGCCTTTATATAGTTCTGCTTTCTTCACGATTGCTTGTTTCTCGAGTTGGTAGGTTTCAAGCACTTTTGAGAGATCGCTTTCAATGGAAAAACGTTTTGGTTTCAGAACGGTGCGTTCTGTTTTCCTTACTTTCGAAACGTATTCCTTGAAGTAGCGCAGATACCATGCACGATCCAGATAGATGCGGAGCGTGTTGTATGAGTATTCAATCTTTCGCCCGATGGCCAGGATGTCTTTGTCTTCAAATGCGGATGCGTTCAGAAATGCTTCAATTTCCTCTTTCAGCTCTTTCGCTTTTTTGAAGGTCTTTGCTTTCTGGCTTTGCTCAAAGTCTGGTTCAGTCGCTGCATTGTTTTCGAAATGATCTGAATTAATCAGTGTTTCATAAAACTTCCTGATTACGTCAAGAGACTCTTTTCTGTAATTGTTGTATTCCTCAATATCGCTTTTGATTTCTTCAATCATTTCAAGCGCTCTGTTGGCCTTGGAAAATTCCCGGTTAAGTTGTTCTTTTTCCTGATCGAAAAACATTCGTACAAGCCTGTCAACATCAGTAATCAATGCAAGCTTTATTTCTTCAGGATCCAGGCTTTCGAGGTCAAGTACATTGCCGCGATCGCCTTTAAACCAGATATCGTTGATGCGTGAAGTTTTTTCTTCGAGTTTCTGAAAAACAAATACATCCATTGAGTCCTGAACAAGCGGCATAACAATCCGCACATATGCAAACTTGTTTCCCTGCCTCCAGATGCGGCCTTCAAGCTGCCTGATGTCAGTTGGATTCCATTCGGGATAACAATCATAAATGACCGTTCCGCGCTTTTGCAGATCAATACCCTCGCGGATTGTGGCTGTGCCCAGAATTACTTTTACAACACCATCAAGAAATGCTTCTTTTACTGTTTCCTTGCGTGCATCATTGATTTCGGAGCTGATAATTTCAACTTCATCAACTTTGGTTTTTTCAAACGTAAGTCCCTTTTCAAACCCTACTTCATTTTCAAGATATTGTTTGATCATCGGGAAAAACTGTTTACCACGGTTCATGTAAATCACCTGTCCCGATGCGGGTTCGCCCTTTTCTTCATGCCAATGTTTCACAGAACGGATACACTCCATCACGTATTTGATCTTCGGGCTCTCATCAATAAATTCCTTGTAGTTTTCCGGCGATCCGTTGAGAATAAACGGTGAGAGCGCATTGTCAAGCGAAAATGCAAGTGCCCGGAAAAGGTTGCCCATGTCCAATTTTCCCTGCGAGGAACTTTTCGCCAGGGCAACAATCTTATTCTGGTTTTCCCTTTGTTTCGGCGTCATGTTGATGTACGTCAGGATCTGTTTTTCCTGAACAAGTCGCTCACGATTCCCGGCCACGGCATCGTACAGCATCGGCAGATTGATTTTCTTCGGACGCTTCACTCCGGCTTCTTCACCGGTTTTATACAATATGTGGTTATAAATGAGTTTTTGCAGGATGCGACGATTGGTGAAAGATTTTATAACTTCTTTCTCAACTATTTCTTCTTTGTAATTGGCTGTCCATTCAACAGTAGGCAGCACAAACAGATCAAAGAAAGTATCAATGTTGTAGATGCCGCTTTTGGTCAGACTTTCATACGCGACCAGAGACAGCATTGAATAAATTTCCAGCGGTGAATTGGTGAACGGCGTAGCGGTCAGCAGCATGGTATTACGTCCGAATTTGCGTTGAATGTAATTCAGGATCAGGAAAGCCTTTTGTCCGGTTTCCGATGTTGCCGACTGAATATTGTAGCGCTTGTTTCCGTCCTCATCCGCTTTCACATTGCTGAATACATTTTTGCATCGGTGCGCTTCATCAATAACCACATAGTCAAACCCCAAAACATCTACATCGGCCACGGTGTCTTTGAGCCCGACTCCAATCATTTCCCGGAATTTCTGATATTCAATTTCTTTATCTCTGGCTGTTTTCTCCCTGCTTTGTCCGAGAATATTCACCAGCTCAACAAACAATTCTTCTGAAACGGAATTACCAAATCCCAGGCGGCGAAACCCTTCATAAGTGACAACTGTTATAGACTTTTCAGCAACCGGTTTGTTCAGGTTAATACGCTTTACAACATCGGTTCCGAGATTATACCAGTCATTCAATACGATACCAGTATGCGACAAAATGCCGGAAACGAACTCACCAGACTTTTTATCCTCATAGCCAAAAATTTCATTGATCCACTTTTTGTAAGTTGGCTTCGGAACAACGATGACCGGTCGTTTGCATTTTCCGGAATAAATAAAATTGGCCAGCGTTGCAATGGCACAGGCGGTTTTGCCGACTCCGACATCGAAGCTGTTGATGCCACTTCCCATCACTTCCATGAATGCAATACCTTCGCGCTGGATGTCTGTAAGCTGCAATATGCCTGACTTGAATGTAGCAGAGCACTCAAACCCAACCGGAACTTTGTTATATGAAATATCGCTTTGACCATTGTACAATCTGTTCCAGGAGTAATCAAGTTTTTCCTGATCTTTTGGAGTAATAACTTCATGCAGAAATCTTGAAAACAGCTTCTCGCCTTCAATACGAGCATTGGCACGTAACTCGGATTTTTCTTCTTTGCTCAGTTTGTCATCTCGCAATGGGCGATTGGCAATATAATAATCGGCAATATCTATTGCGGAAGACTTTTCAAAATCGGAAACTGCATTCAGCGTAAAGAGCCATTTGACATACACATCCTGGAGACTGTGGCGCGTTTCTCCATCGAAATGAATCTGAATTTTTTCCTTATCTTTTTTTCGCTCTATTTTTCCATTGACTTTTTTCAACTCCTCTGCATTTTCTACATCCATGTATTCTTCACGGACTTCAGTAATGAAAAATAAATTCAAATCTGCTGCAAAATCAGAAATGGCTGTAATGATTGGTCTTTCTTTTTCGTCAGGATTAGTCACGGAAAGCATCACCGGCTTTGCATTCTGAATAGCTTCCCTGTGTTTCTGATAAACAATGTCACCCCAGCGTTGCAGAATGTATTCCTTATCTGCTTCTAGCTGAAGTTCGCGGTCATACATGTTGCCAAAACTGTAAATGGGATATGGGACAACTTCTTCGCCCATGTAATACAGTGCTCCTTTCTTCACCAGATCGGACAGCTCATTTTCATTGGCTGCAATGGATGTTTTTTCCAGTTTGCAATCCCTGGCTGCAACATAATACAAGCCGTCGTCGCTGCGAAAAATGAAATAATTGTCTCCTTTTGCGTATGCATGTGTTTTGATGTACTTTCCCAGCACCGATCCTTTCTCCACGTTTCGGATGTCACGGAAATGATTGTCTTTTATTGTGGTGTTTTGAATGGCTACAACATTTTCAACCACATTTCCACCCTTGATGTAATAGCGCTCCCAGCCTTTCATTGCGATACCAAGCGAGCGTTTATACCATACCCATGCTTTGATTTCTTCAAAGGTCAATCCTTTGTTGTATTTTGAAATCACTTCATCAAAGCTCATGATTTTGGATGTTTCCCCCAATCCGTGCAGACCTTTGGCCTGTCCGATTATTTTCAGGATTTTGTCGCTGTTTGCAATAATTAAACTGAGCAGGGCCGGATTGATGTAACCCAGACTGTTAGCTGATTCTATTCCATTAAGGTAGCCCATTGAAGTGCTTTTTTGATTGTTGATAAATTGCAGTTCTGTTTCAAGTGCGAGTGCTTCAAGTTCAAGGATTGATGCATCCTTACCTCGAATTGTTTTAATCACATCATCTTTGTTGCCTTTGATAGTCACAGGAAAATCGCGTGAGGACGAAATGATTTCTTTTCCGCAAATTTTCTTCGGATGAAGTACAAACCAGTTGTTGAATGATGTAATCTCTCTGAATGTAAGCGGTTCGTTAAGAGAAAATGTGAGCTTGTACTCAAAGTCAACAAGCGTTTTAAATTTGTTTTCAAGCTTTTCAGGAATTACTCCATTCCGGATCAGGTTGCGTTCGGCGCTGTCATTAGGGAGCTCTTCCAGTAATTTGTTTATTGCTGAGATCCTTGCTCTGAGACAGGCGGGAGTCATATGTCCGTTTTTAGAGAACATTATTCCATGTTCATTTCGGTTTCCATTTGCGGTATAACAGCTGCCGGAACCATATGATTATTTATCACTTTCATGATGATTTGTTCTTCGAGCTTTGCATATCCTTGCTTTGTCTGAATGCGAGCCCAGATATGCGGGCTGTTCGCTTTTGTCACTCTTTTGAGTTGAAGAAGTATTTCTTCACGCAATTCTTTTTCAGCTTTGGAAACAGTTTTGTCCAGTGTGCCGGAAAGCGAGCTGTCGCCGTTATCCATGAAAGAATAGTACTCGTTTTTTGTTGCGATAATATGATCGAGAACATGAATGTCAAAATACTTGAATGCCTGTCTGATTTTCTTTGTGAGCTCCCGATCCTGCGGGCTGGGCTCGGCGTTTCCGGATGGATGGTTATGCGACAGAATAACAGCTTTTGCAAGAATTTTCAAGCCCACAGCCACAATCATCTCAACATCCACCTGGGTTGAATTAATTGTGCCTTTTGTGTGCTTGTAATAACCGATTACCCGATTGGAGTGATTCATGTACAACACCACAAAATGCTCCTGGATTTCCACACCTTCAAAAATGACTTCCTTCACAAACTGATAGGCATCGCGTGAGGCCAGGATATGCGAGAAAATCAATCTTTCTTCTTTGAAAGTCAGGTCAACTTCTTTCACGCGAAAGTCTTTTTCAATGTCTTTAATCTGCTTGTCCAGATCTTTTAGCTCGGTTCCGTTGAAAACAAACATGGGTGTGTCCTGTGGAATTTTATACTTTTTCATGTTACTTTCTTTTAAGAACAATGATGTCCGTTGGAACTTCCGAATAGCGGAATACAGGCGGCAACCGATATGCATCCATCAGTTCAGCCAGTTGCCCGATGCTGTCTTTTTCAATGTTGTAGGAAATGCCGTTTCTGATAAAATTGCTGGAAGTTATGTAAATAAGCAATCCTCCAGATTGCAGCAGCCGTAGCCCGTAGTACATAAAAAACAGCTCTATCTGCTGCATTTTGGGCGCTGCAAAATATGAGCTGTATTTGTTTTTATGTTTGCCGTAGGGCGGATTGCCGATTACCAGTGAAAAAGGATAGTTTTCGAGCCATGTGACCTGATTGCCTTTGAGCTTGCTGGTAAATCGTGGTGCTTGCAGAAAGGCCGTTTCGAAATAGCCGGTGTGAATTTTTGTTTCGGGGTAGGTGATCTGACAGATCCTTGACGAAACCGGATTGATTTCAAAGCCTGTAACGCGCGATTTATCCGGCGCCGGCGCAATCATCCGTCCGGTGGCAATTCCGGGCTCCAGAACGCTTCCTTTTGCATTATAGCCGTATCTGAATGCCAACTCCCACATAAGTTCCACCACATAGTCCGGCGTGAAAAACTCATACAAAACGCCTTCGCCGCTGGCTCCCTTGCTCCCCTGACCGCCAGAGCCCTCATATTGCTGGATAAAGGCAATATCATCCGGCGAATACGACTCCTTTTTCAGGTCCTTCTCCCGGATGAATTCCTCAATCTTCTTGTTCAGCTCAAATTGGTTGGTTGCCCTGGCCATAGATTTGTTTTAATGCAAATCTATGGTAGACGAGAAGTGGAGGTGGGCAAAAGTGGGCGAAAATCATGAAAGTTCAATAAATAAGTCATAAGTTGGTGTTTTGTTTATATAATAATTAAATATGAGTTAATATTGTAATCGCAAATTGCGAACTGAATTTTGTTTGTATTTTTACAAAATTAATAATCTTTAATTCAAGAATGATGGATCATTTGTCACATTTCCTTAAAGAAGAGTTTTTTGCCACTTTCTCTGGGTGGTGGAAAGCTATTTTGGGGATGGGCGGAGGATTAATTCCGTCGTTATTGATGTTTTATGAGCTAAGAGACATAGCTGGTTTTCCTAAGAATATCAGTTCGATGAAATTGTTGTTATATTCTTTTCTTTCTTTAGTTGTAGTTTTTACTGTTATTTTTATATTTAGGCTTATTAGAAGACAAATTAATACAAAAATACAAAAATTAGAAATGATTATAAAAACACAAAACGAACAAGTTTTGCTTCCTTCATATCTGTCAATTAAAGATATAAAACCTTATATAATCGAGGAAACAAAAATGATTAAACACTATAAATTTAATCCTGATGCCGTTTCGTTTGATGTTCATTGTGAAATATTTTATAAAGTGCGAATTTGTAATGATAGTTTTGAGTTTTTTGAAACAAGATACAACAGCGGGTATTGTTCATATAAAGAAAGTGCTTTTAAGCAAATGAATATCAAGTTGAAGCAATCATTTTATAATGGTTATAAATTAATTTGCAAAGTCGTTTCATCGACAGAACATGAACATATTATTCAAGTCAGATTAGCTGATAAAACTATTCATGTTGGCGAGCAATTAGAATTTTCTCTTGAGTTTACATATGTGGATTATCAATTTCTTTCATATGAAGAGTTAGAATCTTTTATAACACATAAGATGCACCCAAAACAAGAAAGAGTAGAAACTAGTCGAGTTGGAGATATTGGAATGAATAAATTGGGGATAGACATTTATTTTCCTGCTAAATATCCTTTTGCTCTTCCAAATTTAGATGTTGTTTCACAATCAAACATATCTGTCAGCAAGGAAAAAGAGAGACTTAAAGAGTACTTTCGTCCGAATTCAACAGCTTACGAAAAATCAATTAAATTTGAGGTCACTCAGCCTGTAGTAGGATTAAGCTATAAAATTACATGGGTGCCTCCATCATTGGACTCACTTCTTGAGTGTGGCTTTTTAAACAACGAAGAAACAATAAAACTCAAACAAAACGCAAAAATATCATGAACGAATTTTTATCTGTGGAAATACTATCTCTTGAGTTTGACGACTCTACTTTTATTCAAAATGAAATGTCTAAGACATCGGATTGTGGTGATGGTAATCCTGATTTAGATTTTTGTGATTGTTCTGATTGTAATTGTGATTGTTCTGGAAACTGCTGGTGATTTATATAATTTGATTATTTACAAGCATCCTCATTTGATTGTAAGATCCGTAGGAGATGATTTTTATTTTGTGAAAAATCCATATATATCTAATGGCGAGAGATTGTTGAATTTGAGTCAATACAACGTGTTTTCGTTATTTAATGGTAAAAATAGTATTGTAGATGTTGCTACATTATTAAATTTACAATTTTCCCAAGTGCTAAAATTTTATAAATTAATAAAATCTCAGTCTTTTGTAAACGATCAGGACAAATTCCCAGTGCCAAAGTGGAATTATTCTGAGAATACCGGGCTAAATTTATGGATTCACGTGACAAATAATTGTAATTTGAGTTGCCCTTATTGTTACATTCACTCAATACACAGTAATAACGTTTTTCCAGTTCAAAATTATAATCAATTGGGAAATAAAATATTACAAACAGTTATTAATAGAAAATTAAAAACTGTAAAAATCAGACTTTCTGGAGGTGAGCCGTTATTATTCTTTAATACTTGGAAATCATTTGTTAAAAGCCTATTTGAGAAATTCGAGAAGATTAATTGCAAGTTGCATGTTTCTGTTTTAACGAACTTGACAATTCTAAATGATGATATAATTTCGTTTGCAAAACAATATAATATTGGCTTTGGTGTTTCGGTTGATGGGTATGAGGGATATCATGATAAGACTCGCAAATTTATTTCAGGGGAAGGAAGTTTTGAAATTGTATCAAAGAATTTATTAGTACTTACCAATAATAGAATTAATGTGTCGGTTTCTACAGTTGTTTCAGATTATAATATGGAGGGGCTTCCAGAATTAACAAAACATCTCATAAAACTAAATCTTCCTTTTCGCTATTCAATAGTTCACGCTGTTGATATTAATCGAAATAAACTTTCAGAAATATTACATCAATGCTATAATCTTTTTGAAGATGCTATTGTAAGTTATAATTATAAGTTTAAAGAAAAATTCAAATTGTGCGATTTAAAAACATCCGAAATTTATTTTCAAACATGTGCATTTGGTCGTTTTGGTGGTGCAATTTATTGCGATGGTGGAATACACTCTTGCCATGTCAACTTTGAAGTTGAGGAAAAGCTAGGAAATATTTTTAATGATGAAGATTTGATTTCCATTTTCGAAAAAAAACGACATATAAATGATGTTCAATCAGAGGAGTGTTTAAGATGTGATTTTAGATACATTTGTACTAGTGGTTGCCCAGTTTACAGAGAAAGTGGTAAAGACCTTAGTTGTGATATATATAAAGAGTTTATTCCTCGTCATTTTGAGTTAATTGGAAAAGAAAAGTTACTACAGATTAAAAAAAATGGAATTGTACATCCGTAGAATACTTAATGTTTGTTTTGATAAGTTATTTAAATCTTCTTCAAATCCATCAACTTCCCCGGGCACTCAGTAGCAGCCAGATCGCGATGGCCTTTAATAACGAGGTCTTTGCCAACTGTGGATTTTACATGTCTGATTAAAGCACGGAGAGAGTCCATCTGCTGCGGTGTCGGCGGGTGGTTGGAGAGATGCCCGATCAGGCAGATGCCAACAAAGGTAGTGTTGTAATACCCTACATGATAACTGATGGATTCCAGATCGTTGGTTTGATTCACTATGCCATCTGGTGAAATGACGAAATGATATCCGATGCCGGGCCAGCCGCGCGAAATGTGGTAGCTTGCAATGGCGGCCGGTGTGCCGGAATCTGCCGCACTGTGGTGTACTACAATGCCGGTGATTGAGCTGAGTGTTCTCCTTTTGTACGTACCTTTCCCTTTGGGAAGGGTGGCAACGATGTTGTTGATTTTTATTGTTGTCATAGTTCCTCCTATCACAAGGGCTGTCAGAGCCGCAACGATCCACCAGACCCTGTTCATTTTTTGATTTCGATTATTGTTGAATACTCAATTTTACTGTTCGGATTTTTACAGGTAAGCACCTGTTGCAATTGTCTGCGGGAGAAAACCCACAGCCAGGGCTTTACTCTGTCTCCCCTGTAAACAAGCTGAATCAGACTGTCCCTGCTTTCGATATGAACGTGCTGCGTATCATTATCTGCGATACCAGAGATGGTATAGAATTCATCGCTGTAATTGAAAACCCGCACGTGAATGGTGTCATAAATCAGGCTGTCGCGGAGCGTAGTTACAATATCCTTTTGTTCATGTATCACTGTTTCGGCGTATTGTTCAACGCGTCCGGGTCTGATTTTCAGACTGCGTATTTCGGCAATGATTTCAGGATAAAGATCTTTTAGCTCGTTGTACTTCAGTTCCATTACATTTACTTTTGCAATCAATTGTCCGTTGCGCGATTTGTAATACTGAATTTCCTGATTTGAAGCGGCAAAAGCCTGCTCAATACGTAAACGGTTGTTTCGTTCACTCTTGTAAAGTCTGCCGGTTGCGAACGAAATCAGTGCAAACAGAATGACGATACAGAGCCAGATCAGATTATTGCGGGTCGTTTTCATTGTTGTTGGTTTTACTTGGTCGTTTGGTTTCGCCCCAGATATAGCCGGTCAGAATGGTCATGATTCCGGCCACACAGGCTGATGCAAGTCCTTCCATATTCTGCAATACTGAAATATAGGCGAGAATAGCCAGTAAGATTCCTGCAACAAGGCTAATGAGATATCTTTTTGAGCGTTTCATTTCGGTGTTTTTTATTTTTCATTCTTATGGTGCGCCATAAAAAAAGTCCGCCGATTCCAAGGATTATAAATCCAAGTAACCCGAACTTTTTTTTTCATCATCCGTCAATACTTTGTCAATGTAATTTGCAGGTATGGCGTTGAACATGATTTTTTTTGCTTCGCTTACTGTGATTCTGCCATCTTTATTAATATCAAGAGTGGGATTTTTTTCAGCCACCAACGATGCAGGCATTTTGGAAGATTGAATGATATAGGAGTCGGGTTTACCAACAGCTGCGGGCCAGAACGTGACCATATACAGATCGTAATAACTTTTGATTTTGCCGGTATATGGTTTGAAATATTTGTACACGTAATCAAGTTGTTGCAGATTGGTCATTTTGTACAATGCCTGGGTGCTGGTTCCAAGCCACATGGCTGTGGTTGGCATAAACTGAATAAGACCGGTTGCGCGATAGGCTGCGCGTGTATAAGGATCATCATGATCATCCTTTTGTTTATTAACAGCTTGTGCATTGATGCGGCTTTCGTGGTACATCACCACCATCAGCCAATCGGGATTGATCCCGAGCTGATCGCAGATTGTTTTTACTTTTGATGCAAAGGCTGACCTGCTCTCACCTTTGTTGCATACTATTTTCTCTGTCAGAATCATTGCTCCATTATTTTTACATTTTTTGAATCCACCCATCTTTCGGTATTGTCGACTGTCAGAAATGCAATGAATGTGGTTTTACCATAAGCAAGGCTTCCTAAATACTCGCCAAGCAGTACGTGACTTTCAACAGTACAATACGGCTGCATTTTGTCGTTCAGTATTTTTGTTTCAGAAGAACTGACAACAATTTTTACAGGCAAACCTTTTACGCCACCATCGTAATAGTCCAATGGTTTTTTTATTCCTATAATTTCTTTCGTACGCGGATATTGCAGAAACATAGGCTTGTAATAATCAAAAATATCAACATAGTCTTTACTTGATGACACCCAGTATGTAAATGATTTGCCGGCAATCATTTTATATCCTATAGGAAGGCCTGTTTTTTTTATAACATATCCGACCTGAATAAATTTTACATTGTTTTCCAGATCAAATTCCTGCTTTCCTGTGGCATAACCGATAAAGTCACCGGGACTGGCTTTATAACTGATGTTGTCGCCTTTGGAACTTTCGTACCATGCTTCGTGATAGCTTGCATCCGGCGTATTGCGGACATACACTTCTTTTTTGGCAACAACCAGTTGGTTTTTCTTTGCGAATGTGACCGGTGGAGCGCCTTTTTTGCCGGGAATGGTTGAAATCAGCGTCATGAGTTTCTGATATTCTTCAGCACTGAGTTCATCTTGAAGATCGGTTACCAGATCACTACCATACAATTTGTTGTAAGCTTTGATCACCTCATCAAAATTTGTAATGTTTTTGGCGGCATCATAAATTTTGCTGGTACTGGTACTATCAAAGTTTTTCAGAAATGAAATTCCGGATGGATTGAATGAATCTCTGATAACCATTGCTTGTCGTACAGCCGGGCTATCGTCGATCTTCATTTCTGTATTTTTCTCTTGCGCTTTTGCAATGATTTTTCTTCCGATTTTATACAGAATAAAACCACTTAAACCGATGACAGCGCCGCCAACGAGGACACGTCCCGGATGCTGCATCAGGTAATCAAGTGCGTGTTCTGCTCTGGTATCACCAGGAGCCTTCCTTGGTTTTGGTTTTTTCTCTTCCATCATATGAACATTTTTGCCTTGCGAACGAGGCTGGGTTTTTCTTTTATTTTTCGTGAGAATTCGATGAAGTCTTTGGTGGAAAGTTCTTGCCGGGTAGTTTTCATCAGATCGAACATAGCCCGAAGAATTTCTTTGGCTTCATCAGCGCTTTGCGCTTCAATCATAACTTTGAATTCGAAGGTTTTCATGATGCAAAATCTTTTTTCTTTTCAATGTATTCCAGTATTTCAGCTGCCAGTTCTTTGTTGGTTTCAATTTCTGAAAAGATGGTAAAGAGCTCTCCAAGTAATTGATTGTCGATGCTGTTCAGAAACTGGGTAATGAGGGATATGACTTCGAAACGTTTCTGGTCTTCGGTATTGGCTGTAGCAGACTGTTGTGTGAATGATCCTGCTCTTTCTTCTATAATACCTGATTGATCAGCTTTTTCGGGAAGTTTTTTCAGATCGTCTTTTTCATCGACCCCCATCAGTTCTGCCAGAGGCCTGCGTAAATTTTCTTTCCGGATGCCGATGCTTTCCAATATGTCTCCTAGCATTCCGGCATAATACCTGAGCTGTTTCTTTTTTTCAAGTTTTTGTGACAGGTCATCGTTTTGCGTTTCCAGCTCTTCAATATGCAATTTCAATTCATCATTTTCTTCGGAAAGTTCTTTAACCAGTTCCTTCATTTCGGCAAATTCATATTCCCGTTTTTTCTCATCAAACCGGCGCTCCACAATGGCGTTGATTTCAGTTTCACCCAGGCCTTGAAAACTGGAATGAGTTGAATTGTCGCTTTTAGTTCTCAGGTCGCACACATTGCCGTCAATCCATTGGCCCTGATCATTGAATAAATCAATTTTCAGGATTTCGGGTGTTTCAGTCTTCACAAGAATATTTACCTTTCTGTTCAGACTGCTTACCGGTTCCATTTCAATCAGTTTCTGACTTTTGTTATCGTTCACCACTGTGGCATTGAAAAACATTTCAATTCCTTTACTGCTTTCGCGCTTAGCCCTTGCATTCAGGCTTTTCAGAAAATATGCAATGCTGCTGGCTGCCATTTTACTTAGGTATTACTCTGATGAATTCGATCAACTGAACAGTATTTTCCGGAACAGAAATTTTTATTTCGCCGGTAAATTCCCGGATATGTGCAAACATTTGTAAGTGGTAGAACTGATCGGCCTTGTAGATGAAGTTATCTGCACATATCATGGTGTTGTTTACCAGTTCTTTCGAAACAAGAAACAGGTATTCATTATATGCTTTAATAATATATTCGGACTGATCACTTTTTGTGAGTAGGCTCACGGATTCAAAACGGTATTTTTTAATACCGCGTTCTGCCATTTGCTGACTGATATATGCAAGAAGAAAAGCGTCCATGTTATTTTTGTGCTTTACAATCCAGATAAATATTCACGCGATAGGGGAGAAATATTCCATTGCCATCCTTTGCTGTACCTGCATCCTGATAAAATCCACTGATGTGCGATCCGGACGCAATTTCTTCATGTATGGGCATGAAGCGATTATTTTTCATCAGCGGTTGTTTTGAATATCCAACCGAATAGTGTATCGGATGCACACTGCCGGAACTTAGAATCAGACTGAATTCACCGACATGCTGTATTTCATGTTCTGTTGCCAGAAAACCAATTACTGAAGCATGAATTCCTTTGCAACACACAATGTGTGATGGCACAACACGGTCAATCAACACAGTCTGACCTTTTTTTGTGATGGTGATGGTCAATATGAAATACCTGCGGATAATCATTTTATTGAACATTTTTAAGTTTGAGATAAATGTTCGCAGTGTAGGGAAACACAATTCCATCGGTATAGCCGCCATCCGAAAACCGGCCTTCTATGATGCTTCCAGCTGCTTCAACAAGTTCATCGTTGTCAAACATCATGAATCGTTCGTTTGGGCTTGCACTTTGATTTGTGGCCAGCAGCCTGGTTTCAAAGCCTTCAGGAAATACTTCGTTTTCTGCAATGCGGAGTTCAATGGTCGTGTTATAATGCGATTCATCCTTTGGCAGAGAAACATATATTCCTTCAACTTTTGAATAAAGTTTGTCGGTAGCGGCAGAGAACCTCACTACTTGTCCGGGTGTTTCCACCTTAACTTTTATCATTTGATATCTGGTCAGTTTCATGGTTCTGATTTTTCTGGAATGGAAAGGGCTACCGTATTGGATCGCCCTTGCCATGCCGGATTACAATTAATACTTGGTAACAGACGTTCCGAGCAGGATTGCCTTCATGTACATGCTGGCAGGTGCATTGGCACCCCATTCAATGTTCAGTTCCATGGCCTGCTGATCGAGAATAACTTTGGGATTGTCCATGACAAACAATCCTTTCCGGATGTTCATTCCGGTGGTGTTGAAGACTTCGCATGAGGTAGACGGAATCAGGGTTGTACCGTTTGCTTTGAATTCAAATTCTCCGTTACGGATGAATTCGGGAAGAATGTCGTAGTTTACTTCAATGGCGCCGCGCCCTTCACCAGGCACACCGGCCAGAAGGATAATGCCGGCCAGCAACATGATGTTTCCTTTTTCAAGTTTGGCAGAACTGATGTTGCACATGCCGACAACTTTATTGTCGTCATCTTTCAGCATCTTGATGATTTTGCTTGACCCGATGCTTTTTGTTGTGTAATAGGCTGCATCAACAGCTTGCAGTGTTTTACCGGCAAGTCCCTGCTGAATTTCCTTGGGCAGCCAGTGGAGCCTTTTTTCAAATTCACCACGGCTGTTCTGCGACCCGCTGCTGGCTGCTGCGGTCTGTTTGGTTTGTGCCTGAACTCTGCGAACAAATTGTTTGCGTTCGGTTAAAGGGGCGCGTTCGATTGCTCCAAGAAGCTCTTCTTCTGAAATGGCTCCGAGCAGATTGTAATCGCTGGTTGCGATCTGTCCTAAGGTTAACATGATTATTTGTGTTTGGTTGTTGTTTTATCAGAGAATCTGTACTTCCTGAATTTCTTCGTAATCGGCCAGATCTCCCATATCGGCCGGAGCTGACTCTACATCAATGGTCCGCAGATCGGAATTTGGTTCCTGAAGCGATGGCAATTCCGGATTGTAGGGGGCAATCGAGAGATTGATCGGGTCGCGGAAAACCCTTTTCAATGGATCAGCGATATTAAAGTCGCCCAGGCCACTCAGAATGTCCTTTTTCAGAAACACTTTTACGGTCGCGGCCATGCCGCTTGCAGCCACACCTCCGGCAATAAGTTTCATGTTTTTGTCTTTCAGAAAAATGGCACCACCAATTCCTGCTGAGATTTGAATGATTGGTTTTACAAGCGATTTTGGCTGAAATCCTGCGGCCGTTTCATCAACTGGTACAACCTTGTCAATGAGCTTTCCTGCGAGGTTTCCTCCGATGATTCCGATGATAATCAGCCCCGGGGTTTTCAATTCTTCGAAAACTGTTTTTGCATCCAGTTTAGGTTTTGTTGTTTTTGCTTTTGTTGCCATGACTATTGTTTTTTTATTTGTGATTTTTCAGATTTTAAGAGAGACGAATTTTCTTGATTTTCGCCGTGCGCGCTTTTGCCTGTGATTTTTTTCGTTTGGGTTTGCTTTTTTTCCGGGCTTTCGGAGCCCCGGATAAACCTTTGGCGCCGGCTTTTTTTCCGGGATTACGCAGCATTTTACTCACACCCCACAACGCCAGGCCAACGCCTCCGATAGCGATCAACGGATTGCGGGT
>Ga0074193_1001945_pt1 | contig 21366 bp, 17 predicted proteins | sample EPASupsiteHSE605_FD_64523 | JGI IMG/M metagenome (GOLD analysis project Ga0074193, IMG submission 64523) | Bioremediated contaminated groundwater from EPA Superfund site, New Mexico - Sample HSE6-05 | ecosystem: Environmental > Aquatic > Deep subsurface > Groundwater > Contaminated ... | reverse complement strand
GTTCTTAGATCGAGTGGGTCGCCGTGTTGTAGGCGATGAACGGCTTCCCATGAGAGGTATGCGCTATTTACATCTATGTGGAATATGATACGCTGGCCCATTTTTTCTTCACTACCTTATGCGGAATGTTTGTTTCCATTTTAGCAAAACATATGTTCGGTGTAAAGGCAGCGTGTTATCCAAATTCTGTTAAACATAGATCGATAGTCGATATCTCAACCTGTTACCGTTTTTTAAAATAAAAGATGATTGGGTTAGGTTACCCCAATCATCTTTTATTATATTTTGTTTTTACTACAGAGTCCGCTTAGAAATATCCAAGCTCGCTCTGCAGTTACTTCAGTTATTTGTCAAATCCTCAATACACCTTAGTCAATATTAATTATTATCTGTGGTAAACTATTAGAAGCAGACATAAACCGATAACTCGATCCGAAAGATTGAAGGTTAATTTCTGATTAATCCTGTCATACTCAATAAACATATGGAACACCCCCAGTGCTCCTGAAGCAACTTACACTTCATTATAATACTATTGCCTTAAGAAGGTCACAAGTAATTTTTGGTATGTCTGTTGGTTAAAGATATCTACCCCAAAGAGGATTAAAATAATTATTTTTATACCGTTATAGATCCTTACTCAAATAAATCATATCCACTAATTGAATACCGTTATCAAACATTGGGTGGTCATAATTGTCTATGAAAAAGTCCTTAACCCTATGCGAAATCCTAAAACCGTTTTTTTCGTAAAACCGTATCGTCTTCTTGTTTGGTTACTTGAGCATATAAGTCAGATAATCGGTAGAGTTTTCCTTTATATCCGTAAAAAAGTTTGGGCATATCCTTGAGCATGCAGATGACATGGCGATCACGCTGCCGTATCCCTTTGATGACCTTTGGCCAGGAAAACCAGCTATCAAATAGGATGAATTGAAAGGCCTGAGTATAGTTGAGCACTTGGTCAAGTAATTCCAGCAATACGACAGTGGCAGGACGCACGGCCTCCTTACGGCGGGTTACACCAGGGCAATCTGATGGGATCTCAGGGCCTTGTTCGTAAAGACGATTCTTCGCAATAGCCGAACTCAATAAGGCAAAAGCCATAGGCACGAATGAAGTACCGTCACTCCAGCCGACTGCGAGCTTTCTAAACCCTCTAACATACTTGTGAGTCGTATGATCGAAGACACGAGCCAATAGTTCAACCTTTTTGCTACGATTTCTGTCATAAAAAGAATCGTCAAAGATCAACACGCGACAACGCTTTGCACTGGTTAGAGGTGTAAGAAACCCATTAATAATTTTTGAACTCAACAAAAGCTGGAATTTGCGCCAATCTGCCTTAGGGTTATTCAAAAATGTGTAAATGACATCTTTGCCAAACGTTTTTGAATCCTTATCCTTACCATTCATAAACCGATAAAAGTTTTTATGGGTAAAGACTAGTGTGATTAGAAATTGTATGAGGTTAGCGAGAGAAAACCCCTTTTCCTTTCGAATATTAGCCTGCTTCAGGAATGTCATTAATTCAAATCTCTTAGAAAAACGTTGTACTCTAGAATTAACCTGGATTTTGGAGAATAGCTCTGCTAAAATAGGAGGCAAGCGGAACACCTGGCCTTTCTGTAAGTGGTTGCTTAGTAACTCCATTTTACCAGAAAGCAGGGTTCCGTTTGCTTTTATTTAAGTTTAAATTCGAGGTAGAAATATCAGTGGATGTCAAGTACGAAAGTTGAGTTAAATATAAATCTTTATCGTATTTATGCATTACAGTTTAAGACTCATGAACACATATTTTATTATAATCCATTTCTTCCCATTATCCTACGAATGCCGTCCACCTTCATTAGAGGTTGGTATTGCATTTCTACTACTGGGTTTAAGAAAAATGCGCATAACGTCTCGCAGATTTGCGTAGCGTCTAAACCACATGCATATATTCTAAGTTACGCAAAGGTGCTGTTACACGATGGACCGAGCCCCCGAAGCCAAGAGCAGCATGGAGGCTGCGTCCTTAAAATAGAAACTTATAAATATGACTTTGTTCGTTTCATATCTGTAATCAAATATGGATTATCTTTCTTCATATTTTCAAAGAGAACTTCTTTTTGAGTATCGTCCTTTTTAATTGCTTCAAGTTCTCGTTGAGTGATTCCAACCAATTGCATAAAATCAACTCTTCCGTGAACAGTATCAATCCCTTTAGCCTCTGTATCATTAACAACTATTAATGCCGTAATGTGTGATTCTACTCTGATATGGATAGAATTTCCGTTTCCAGCGATATATTGCATTGGCTCGAGAAATCTTTTCTGAGTATAAGTATAACGCGCAAGATTAGATAGCATATTTATAGCCCACATACAGTCCTCATTAGAATCTTCTTTAAGCTTTATCGTTATCTCATATCCCCAACCGCTCCATTCGCCACCAAATGCTTCTTCATTTACATAAAGTTCAGTCATACCATAAGTTAAGATATGCTTGTAACCGTTAGAGGATTGATAAATGCTGTAGCCATCTAGATATTGGTCTCCGCCGAAAATCGAACGTTTATGTAGCTCAGTGCCATAATGTAAAGGCTTCTGGTTAGGATATAGCTTATAAAAAGCTTCATCGATAGCTTCCCAACCTGGCGCCCAATCTTCTTGTTTTGATGCTTGCTTTTTATATTCCTCTAAAGTCAACTTTATTCCCCCTCGCGCCAGGACGGCGCTCCATTGCTCGGTCTTTCGTGTAACTTGGGTCACGAATAAGAATAATTAGCAGTAGCTAACGCAGATAAACCGATGTTAAATCCCATACCCGAATTGTAGAGTCATGACTTCCAGTAACAGCCATTTTGCTATCTTTTGATAGCGAAACGGTTGTTACTGCATATTTGTGACCTTTAAGAATTGCAATTTCTTCACCGGTTAGGACTTCCCATAGTCGTGCAGTGTTATCGTATCCACCAGAAAGAACATATTTGCCGTCACCTGAAATTGATATTGAGTAAATAATTTCAGTATGTCCAATTAATGATTTCACTTCTTTTCCCGACGAGAGTTCAATTACTCTAATGGTTTTATCATCGGCGGCTGATAAAATATGCTTCATGGTAGGCAAAAAACCTACGCTTCTTACATTTGCTTTATGGCTTTCAAATCTCCATATCTCATTACCGGAATCTACTTGCCATAGTCTTAAACTTCCATCATACCCCCCAGATAACAAAAAGTTTCCATCTGGCGAAAAAGCGACGGTATAAACGGCATTTGTATGTCCTTCAATAGTCTTAATCTCTTCGCCACTTTCGACATCCCAAAGTTTAATACTTTTATCATAAGGCATTAACAAAAAAATAAGAAGTCAATTTAATTAAATAAAGACGTATCCCTTGAAATATGTTTTAATTGTTAATCACTACAAAAACAAAAAAACATACCAAAGGATACATAAACATGATACTTAGTATTTTAGGAAAATGCAAAGATATTTTCAAAGAAACCGTCAATAAACTTAAAGGTTCTGATCGACGTATTGCTTTGGCTAGTATTTCAGAAGTCATAGGTAAATCAGGTCAATCTATTGTTGCAAAAGAATTTAATGTGAGCCGTGACACCATAAGAAAAGGACTACACGAGTTAAACTCTGGTATTACAATCGTAGATGCCTTTAGTGCCCGAGGCCGTAAGCCTGTTGAGGGAAAACTCCCCAGTTTGATTAAGGATATTAAGAAAATTGTCGATTCGCAAAGTCAAACAGATCCAAACTTTAAGACAACAAGGATCTTTACAAGACTTACAGTCAAGGAAGTTAGAAAACAACTGATTTTACAAAAGGGTTATGCTGATAAAGATTTACCTACCAACCAAACATTAAATAACAAAATTAATAGACTGGGTTATCATCTTAAGAAGGTACAGAAAGTTAAACCCCTCAAGAAAATCGTGGAAACGGATGCCATCTTTGAAAACCTAAGAAGGGTCCATGATGATAATCAATCGAAGAACAATGTGTTAAGGCTGTCGATTGATACAAAAGATAGAGTTAAAGTGGGTGATTTTTCAAGGGGTGGCAGGAGTCGAGTGATAATTAAGGCCGGAGATCATGACTTTGGTGGTGACTATGTAACACCATTTGGGCTGTTGGATCTAACCCATGATCATGTAGAATTTGTCTTTACAAACTCTAAGATTACCGCTGATTTTATGGTTGATGCCATAGAAAGCTATTGGCTTCGATATGGTTGCCAAAACGGGAAGGATACGCTGATCATTAATGCGGATAATGGACCTGAAAATAGTAGTCGCAGAACCCAATTTATGAAACGAATGATAGAGTTTTCAGCAAACAATAATGTATCTGTTATCCTGGCCTACTATCCACCATATCATAGCAAATATAATCCTGTAGAAAGAGTATGGGGACGATTGGAGCAACATTGGAACGGTGATCTGCTTGATACGAAGGAAACCGTATTAGGATTTGCAAAAAGTATGACTTGGAATGGCAAAAACCCTTCGGTAACCTTTACAGAAAAGCTATACGAAACAGGTAAAAAAGTAGCAAAAGAGGTTATGAAGTTGTATGAAACTGCTATTGAACGAGCGAAAGGTCTTGAAAAATGGTTTGTTACGCTAAACCCAAAAAAATGCAAAGAAGTGTTAGCCATGGAAATTAAAGTATAGGGAATTAGATTTGGGGTAAGGGGAAGCTATATCCCATTTTGGCAAAAGCTAGAATGCTCAATACCATTTTTGTATAATATAGGAATATGTTTTTCTATATACCGGATAGATTTTGATAATATCAGCAAATTGGGTTAAGAAAACGAAATTGACCTATTATTTCTTTTAACATGCCTAACTACCCGATACAAGCATCTTTCCGTCAGGAGAAAAACTTACTGAATAAACAACGTCTTTATGACCAAGAAAAGTTTTAAGACAGGTTCCATTTGATACATCCCATAACTTCAAGCTTTTATCAAAGCTTCCAGTCAATAAGGACTTATTATCCGGAGAAATATCTAATGTATAAACCCTTTCTGAATGACCAATAAACATCCTTAAAACTTGTGTATCTGTTGGATTCCATAATAAAGGGGGTTTCTCATGACTACTTGATACTATGTAGCTATTGTCAGATGAAATATCCACGTCAGAAACAATGAAAGAATGACCTTTAAAGCACAGTTGTTTTTTCGCCTTACCCATTTGCATACCTTCTTGTTTAGATTTAGATATTGAGTCACTTGTATAAGAATAATTCGCAGTTCGAACCAAGGGCTTAAAAGAACACTGTATTTAATCAAACCACATAAACAATATTGAACGAAAATATAAACTATGGTAAATTTATGTTAAATATAAATTTTTCTTTGGTAAATACCAAAGACGGCGTTCAAATAAGGTTCCCTTATTTGAAATTTTAATTCGATTCTCGATATTAAGCCACTAGTTATGTTAACTAGGTGGCTTTTATTATTTTTTAAGGAGATGACGATATGAAGGAATTGATATGAAACTAGATTGGGAAAACAAAACTACGGGGAGGGAAAAATCAACGCGCTTCTTTTTAAGGATATAAATTATAATGACCGATATGTGCATGTATAAACCAATAGTGTTTAATGATAGATTGGAGGACAAATGTTTATGAGCGAATGGGATTTCCTTTGGGGATTAAGTGGTAAAGAGCTTGAAGATGCAATGACAAGTGGTATGACAGATGGTGATATGGCATTTGTTAAGGAACATGAGAGGAAAAAGCGAAATCAAGATTGGGAAAATCTTAAAGCATTGAGAGACAGTAAGAAAATTTCCAAAGAAGAGTTCAAGAAAAGGAAAGACGTCTTATTTTCAAGTGATTTTTAGAATAACTTAGATTTCCCTATAAATGCCGTTCAGCACGAAGTGTGAGCGGTATTTTTTATGTAGAGTTTAAGAATTAGTGGAACTGCTGCATTGACGCTATTTTATAAAGAGCGAAATACCCTTTCATCATTTTCATATTGCGTTTCTATATTGAATTATTAAAGAAATTGGTAATATCTTTGTTATTTCTATCCCTGAAAGTTATTTCAGGATACATAATGTCCTGAAACGTTTTTAGAAAATAATTTTGTCCAGAAATATCTTCTACAATAACACCCTCACTATTTACTTTTTTAACCTCATATCTATCGGCTTTAAAATCTTCATTATATCCATACACAACTTCAAAGTTGTTATTTGAGCCATCTTCAAAATAATTCATAATCATTCCATAAATTGAACGACTTCCACCCTTTCTAGCCCCATAAGTAGGTTTATAATACATTCCGTTCATTTTTTCCTCATAAACCTGAACATATGTTTCTGATCCAGGTCCGCCTACTGGAGTACATAATATAACATTAAAGTTCTTGTTATCATAGGTTGCCTTCAACTCTTTTTGTAATACCAATTGTTTACCGACTGATTTTTGTAAGTATTTTACAAAATTATCACCTATAATGTAGTGGTTAAGAGTAGCTAAATATCCGATAATTCCAACTACAACAATAATCACAAATCCAGCAATAAAGAATATTCTTTTTATAGTCATCTTAACAGCCCCTCTCGATTGCCCAAAGCACGCAGTAATATAACTATTTATATTTCGAATATCTTACGAATGCGTTACAGTTTACGACTCATAACACATATTTATTATAAACCATTTCTTCCCATTATCCTACTTTTGTGCCTATAACCAAATTGGTTATAACTTCCGATTATTAGCCTTATCAGCAGTTAGTTTCTTCTCTTGTTATAGACATAATGGGAAATTGACATTGTATCCTACGCTGATATTTCGTCTACGGAAGTTCCTTCATAGAAGACACATATCTTATGCGTAGCCCTGCATCATGCAATTGGGTTTGTAACCAATCCGAATTACATATCCAGCGAAAAAGAACAGGCTGCCTATAGTATTTCTCATGCATAGCCTCTCGTGTGGGAAATGTTATTCGCTCAAAACGCAATACTCGCTCACCTTTTGGGTCTACCCATAAGTACGGAGAATGGACTTCGGGTTGACAGTGAAACGCTTCTTTCCAAATACTAGATGGCGCAATTTGACAGTTTCCGTGGTAAAATCTCATATCTCCGCCAACTAGTTTAAATAAGCTAATACCATACCGATGTGCAGATTTTCTCCCCATTTCGTCTATACGCCCCTCCTGAAACAATAAGCCATTATTGCCTAAACACCACTCAACATCATTACTACGAACTAGCGAAATCCCCCCAGCATCGACCTTGGCAATCTCGTAGTAGAGAGCTCCGTCATCATGATCCCACGGATGCCATACACAAGCACCCACAACTTTCTCATGAGCATTACAATTTTTGTGAACAATTTGAGAAAGACGCGTCTCGTCAATTGTTAGAGATTGCCCACTGATTTTTGAGTCGCTATGTACAGGCTGAAACCATTCATCGTCGTAGACCACTGTGGGCATCTCTGTTAACATAAACGGATCGTCTACCTTCAGAAGCCAGCACTTTTTGAGTATAGGTGGAATTTCGTCCCAGCGGCCTTTTTTTTCTTCACTATACAACAATTGGCTTACTTCGACATTCGAGGCTGGGACCCCGCAATCACCCTGTTCTGTAAACTGATCTTCTGCATAATCATTTGTCAGAGGAAGTTTCGCAATATATCTGCGAATGTCGTCGTTCATGTGCGGAGAATCACACCAGTTTTCTGATAGGTTTATAAAACGTTCAGAAAAACCTGCGGACGAAATAACTCCTTTCAATGGCAATTGGTATTCAATAGAATTTGCGGTACAATTAATTCTTTCCAATCTCGGATCATCAGGGGTATATAGCTTTAAAACACTATGCAGATAATATTTCCGCTCCAAAAAAATGCAGTTTTCATACTCATAGAAAAGCACATCATATAAGTCTATAAAGCCGTCGATCCTATCAATACTCCAACGAGCAATTACAATTAATAGGATATCTTTCTGGAACTCTGATAATGAACTCCAACACAAAGCAACGGTTTTTATAGTTGCAGAAAAGGACTTTCCTAACTTATAAATTCCGTAAATAGCACTTTCGATTTTCCTCCCGTTTTGGGTTTCAATTTGTTCTAGGAGAAAATAAAGCACCATTTCACTATAAGAATTAGGAACAAGTGTATTACTAGAGATAAGATGCTGCTCACTATTCATACTAATGTGGTTATTTCCAGTAATCCACATTTTCTGAGTAGCAAGTTCCTGCTCAAATAGAACTCTAATCTTATTAACATCTGTACCGTAATACAGCTTTAGAAGTAATTGCATATTGCGCATAGATGTTTGATAGTTGTATTCAGATAGATTCTCTCCGATAGTTTTTGCAAAAGCCCAAAAAGCTTCTTCACGCAAAAGGACTAACAACGATTTCATTAAATCATCAAAACGTTCGTAGGTCCATGATTTACCTAGAAGATAGCTGCAAACGTACGATAACACTTTCTTGACCTTATCATAGTTAATTAGGTGTTCAGCCTCAAGCCTTTTTAGAATTAAATCAAAGCGTTCCCAAGCATGCGATAAACTAATAATTCGGGGAAGTTCTTGTAGCAGAGCATCTACGTTCATAGCCTCATACTCTACGCATATCACTTCTTTTTCTTCAGCTGATTTCTGTCCATATTCATTTACTTGCGGTTTATAATCTGATTTTTTTAATTCATGTTGAACAATAGTCAGCCACTCCGGAGTTAGCATAGAAACCATCGCCTGAAAGTCTAAACCCAGTGCCATAGCTTTTTGATTACATGCCTCAAAAATACACTGCGACCCAATACGCCCTTCTTGAGCGTACCATGAGTGAATCCCACAATTAAGTATCCATGCTGAAATTAAATCTCCTGCTGTTTTTGCTGTTTCAATGAGCTCAAAGAGCGAATGATACAACAAATCAGGATTCAATTTAAACTCCTCATCCCAAAAATGGAGTTCCCAAAATTCTGTTAATCCAGATTGAATTGCTGCTTTGGCTATATTTTTTTTAATATCATAGGCATATTGATTATTTGAAATCTCTGCAATTAATGACTGCCGATAAAGACGCATTCCGCAGTCCTTCCACACGGATGGATCTAATGCTGCCAGGACTTCAAAGCAATTTGAAAGCCCTTGCATCGCATATTCTTTGTCTCCTATATAAGCAACAACATCCCACTTGAGCTTATCTGAAACGGTCCTCATAATCCTCGGAAGGACAACGTCGCCATACGAACGGAACGTGGCATGCATTTCTGCGTAATTTTCATTTAGAAAAATGTTGTTCCCGTCTTCTCCATACAAACATAGAATGTACTTTTCTATTATTGGGTAGCATCCATGCTCTTTGAAAAAATTGAGTATATGCGTTTTGTAGTACATTCCCAAAGCATCAATCTTAAAGAGGGAAACCTCTAAATCGCACATTAAGTCGCTCTGACGAACTAATGCCTCACCCTCTCTATTTTTAAGGATGGCAAAAAGCAGAAATTTATGCGCCTTTGTGTAATCAAAGCGTCTCCACAATTTTGTTGTCAGGAACCACTTCACATGATGCTTAAGAGCCTCTGAAGGCACAGCCGTTGGTTGCATATGATATTTACCCAGCAAGCACGCAAGTCGGGCCATTCTGGAGATTTGGTCGACCTCTTTTTCGTTTCCCTCAAGCGCTTTATATATTGATTTTGCATGTCCACATACAATAGCTTCGTCCAAATTGCATTCACAACATCCAATTAGGAAAGCATAGAGAACAATAGAAAAACTCGATTCATCATATAGATGTTTGATGGGTTCGAACTCAGACACGGCATCCTTTGAAAAAGGTATCTCGTGGCCTCCAAATACTGATATGGCTGCAGCAAATAATTTAGTCGATAATTCTTTAGCTTTTTCGACAACTTTTAAAAGGTATTTTAAAAAAGTTACTGCAAGATCTTTGTAATAGATTTCTTCTAGTCGTTTCTCAAGACTGTTCCTACTAACATATCCTTTGTCTAATGCATCAAGCGCATTGTTATATTCTCTCTGTTCGAAGCAAGCATCAAAATACGCATCTCCAAAACTAAGAATAGCAACTAATTCTTTGTTTGTGGACGGTTCATTTCTATAAGGAATCAATTGCTTTAGTCTTGCAACTGTTGCTCCCCATTGTTGCAGTAACAAACCAACCTCACTTTTGCGTAATTCCCATGCGTTTTCTTCAGAAATATCCTTATCGCAGAGAGGCAAAAAAACGGAAGGGGTTAGGTGTCCAAACCACTTGCTATACAAAGCCATCGTCCTTGAAGAATATTCAGGATTGTCACGTCTATTAAGCTGAAAACAAAGCGAGAGTACCCTAGAATACTCTTCGAGGTTTTCTTTAGATAAAGGGACAGTACGAATTTCAGCGATATCTACGCCACTGAGTTCTGGAAAATCAACACTAGGGTAAGATCTATTGTAGTATTCAATATATCGCCCGTGCTGATACAATGTTTTTATAGAAAGGTAAGTGTTGCGATAGAGTTCTTCGTCTTGCACACTACACACCGCATCATAGGAGAGCTGTGCATATTCATCTAATCTCAGCTTTGACACACCTTCAGCCAAGGCGCCAATAACAAAGTCAGATGTAAAGTACCTTGGTATAAGATCTTTTCGATCAGCACAGCACAGAAGCGGGATAGCCATAACATATGTTAGTAACCCCTCATCGTTATTATGTAAATACTCTGCAAATTGCATCGCTATCTCTTTATACTTTGCTTGGTATCCGTTTATAATCCCCATCAAGAATACGCGAAAATCATTGTGAAAGATTGAAAACTCACTACGGGTGTTATCACAAGGTACAATTAATGGGTAAAGCCTGTCTAAAATCTGATGCCAATCAGCTTCACTCAAATTATATGGAAGCGCACTAGCTAGAATTCGTGTATCGACACGACCGTTCATAAGTAGGATGGGACATGCAACAATGCTTTCCGGGTATGGAATGCCCAAACCGATTGTGGCAAGTTCTTGTTTTACAAAACTCCAGATGTGTTGATAGTATTGCTGAATATCAGCACAAATACCGCTTTCATTTATATGCGCAGTGACAGCCTCATAAGAGGTTAAACCACGCAACTCCTCAACTGCAAATACAGTAGATAGATTGTTTCCCTGCGTATGCTGAAATACTAAATTTGAAATGCCTTCGAGCTCTTCGATAAACTGTGGAGCGCGATTTATTATTAGTTGCTTAATATCATCAACACAAAGTTTTGGCACCTCGATACGTTCAACTTCATCACTTATACTGAGCCAAGAAGGATATTGCGCTTGATACATATCTACAGGTTGTCCCACAATAACAAAGCACACGCCATTAGGTACTTCTTCTGGCAAGTATAAAGAACTCAAAAATGAAAGACTGTTTTTTGAACGAGCCGCGTGGTCAATTCCATCAATACAAATTTGTATTTTATTATTATGTTCAATAGCCTCTTTCCCCAGTATATCCAGCAAGCGATGTACTTGATTTCTCTTTTCTTCCGTTGTACAAAAATGATTATTTAGAGGAACCTTACATTGAGCGAGCCTTCCTCTAAATTGGTGACGCAACTGTATAAGCAATGTACCCCAAAGATTTTCGGGTGTACACATTCCCTCATCTAAATTGTAAAAATGCTGATCCGGGGAAATCGGTTTAAAGGTATGATAACGCAAGAAAAACAAATTCGATTCTGCTTGCAGATAGCTAACAACGCTTGTTTTTCCAGAGCCAGGATCGCCCAAAATGAAAACCACTTTTTTGTCAGTAACTTTTAGCCGCTGCTCTAGCCGCATACAAAAAATTTGTCTGCTTTCAAAAAACGGGAACGGAGGCGCTAATCGGTGTTGACTCGAATTAACATCAACTTCTGCTCCAAGAACCGAATAAACATCTTCGATTGAAACCCTTTCATCCTTACGTCTAGTTGTAGTCCATATTCTTAGGGCTGCAATTAATTTTTCAAACAATTCACATGCAAGAGATTCTGAACAAGCAAATGTCTGCGCAAGAGATATAATTAACTCCTGCTCAGCATTTTCTAAATCCAACTGATTGCCTCGTATTTCAAATGATTTAATAAATTCAATTACAACTTTTATTTCAGAAATATCAATTGCATTACACATTTCAAGCCATTGAGACTGAAGATTCTCATCCTCAAAACTAAGACTATCGGTATCCGAATTTTCGCTTAGTACTTCTTTAAGCAAAGAAACATACGTCTCTATTGGATATGCTGTATAATTTTTTCCTCCAAAAGTACGGTTTGATTTATTTGTTCCAATCCGACGGTTAGTAAATAGTACAGGAGTAATCGAATACTCATCTAATGATATAGCCTCTTTCCATCCCAAAGCCATAGCTGAAATCAAGCACTTTGTGTTATTACTTTCTTTTTCAAGAAGCTTTCCAAAGGTAAGATTATTTTTATTTGAAGTTGCAATTTCATGCTTAACTTGATAGCAAATTTCCTGTGTTCCGCTTTTATATCCAACAACAATATCGTCTATTGTGTTATACGCTTCACATTGAAAAGTAACATAGTCAATATCACTATCGGGATTAAGCATTTTGATGATGTTTTCAATTCCAACATACCATTCAAACCAATAAGGATCTGCGATTCCTGGAGTCGACATCATCATACCTCCTCCTCATTCAGTCAAACTTCGTATTATTGCTATTAGGTACATGGACTGAATAAACATAACGGGATGATTAAATGTCTATATTTCAAAATTGTATTACTAGTCAACATATGTAGCTTAAACGCGAGATAATTGCTGTAACACTAGAGTTTCTTAAGATTAGCCTCTAAAGCATTGAGCTTACATCTGGTCTAATCTACCATTTGCAAAGTCCATCCTAAATCATGTAACTTATTCTGAGCTTTCTCATCAACAAACTCTTTAGGAATTGCTAAACATAGTAACCCTCTTGCTCGTGTCATAGCTACATACTGGCATTTAAGCCGATTTTTATTTGTAGGCGATGATTTAGGGGGGGTATTACACAAGTATTTAATAATTGCCTTCATATTGTGCGTTCTAGAGTAAGTTTCAAGAACAAGTGTGGCTAATTGAGTTCTGCCCTTAACTGAATGAATACTACCAAAAACTAACTCTACGCATCTCCCGTCCTTCTCATTTCGACAAATTAAACAATTAATGGGCGCGATGGTTGAAGTCTCACTGTCAGCATCAGATATCATTTCATCGGCTGTCCAAGGCACAAATTTATTTGTATTCTTATTGCTAGTTGCATCAAAAAGTCCTAACACTTTCTCAATCTGATCCGATAACCCTTCCCACTTTTCCTTTGATGAAATATCCGCTAGCATAAGATCTGCAATTAATTTCCTGAAAATTAATTGCTTTTCTTCGGATAATACTTTATTTAAGCCAGAGAAAGTGCTGTTCGTTAGTGCAATAAAATTTTCATTCTTTGCTTTATTAATTAATCGACGAAGCCCTTTGGCAATCCATTCTATTTGATGAAAAGTTTCATTGTAGGCAATAAACTCCGCTTTCCCTTTTCTAAAATGTTCCACAAGTGTTCTAGTTATCGCATTTTTATTTGACTTTTTTGCCTCATAACATGGCCAGTAATCATAAACGCCTTTAGGAAATTGTTTGTCCGGCGTTTCTTCTTTTTTGTCATGTACCATTCCAACAATATGGCATCCAGTCTTTTTATATATAAGCAATTCTTCATCAGAAAAAGTATCTAACACTAATTGACCAAATTCTTCGATAACTTGTCCTGCCTTTTCTTTTGAAAATAGATAAATGGTATGGCAGCATGCTCTATCTGAAAACTCATTATCTGTACCGTTCATTTCTGCAGTCGAGATCGCAACTGTATTGGCCAATTTGGAAATTCGACCATCAAACCTCCGACTTTCACTTAATAGCAATGGATTGTCTCTTGGGAATTCAGGGCAATCAACAGTTTCATTGACATAATTGTAAATAGCTTGATTACTGTCCCCAAATCCTTGACGAAGCGATAAATCCCCATCTGCAGAAAATGCGCGATGGATTAAATCCCACTGAAATGCATTTGTATCCTGCGCCTCATCAATAAATAATATTGGAAACCTGCTCTGTATTGCAGATGAAAAGCAAATGCATTGATTAAGTGCTTCCTGTGCATATAGCAACATCTCATTATACGTGAAATTTCCAACATGCTGTGAGTTCTGTATCACACCTAAAAGCGTATCCCTAGTCTTGCCCTGCTTATCCCAATTAATCTTCCCAAGGGTTTCCTTGTACTCACATATAGACTCATCACGGTTTTGTTGTGTTAAATAGTCTCTGATTCCGTATGGTAAATGGTTCCACCTGCTCTTTTGAACAAGACCAGTATCAATTAAATTCAGTTTTATTCCCTTTGATCGGAGCCACGGAAGCGAAACATATCTATCAAAAAAAGAATGAAGTGTCCCTATAAAATGGGGATATGCAAGCAGTTTTTTCCCGACTTCTGTATTACCAAGTCGTTCTTCAATCTCCTCTCTAGCTACATTTGTGTGAGATAAAACGCATATACCGGAATTTGAAAAAGACCACTTTCGTGCTAAAATTGCAAGTTTCGCAACCAGAATAGTTGTTTTTCCACTTCCGGGGAATGCCTGTATATCTATTGATTGCAAATTTCTGATGATGGTTCTTCTATCCTCATCAAAATGGAGACCGCCCTCCATAATAGATTCAACCCAATCAATATCTTCATCTTCAATTATTATATTTTTAAGCTTTTCAACTGCCATAATATCATCCTTTTGTTACATACTCTATGGCTTCTACTAGGTATGTAGGCAACATTCCTTTTAGTTCAGCAGAGCTAACTGGAAATGCTTTCTCAAGATCAAAGGCTAATTGCTGTGAAAAATCAGCTTTTGATGCAGTTTTTTTCATAAAAAAACTATAGAAATAAGATGCTTTTTCTTCAATAGTAGATAACTTATCAATTGCAGTTATAATATCCTTTGCTTTTGTTTCTCTATTTTCCTCTATATAACTAACTGCTACTAAAGCACCTAATAGTATTCCTGCCATTTTTTCGTTCTGTAAACCGACATATGCCAGATCATACTCCAACGTCCAATGATCTGATATGAATGTTTTTACTTCTTGTCCGTCTGATTTTTCTCTAATTTTTATCATATATTCAGACATTTTCTCAACTGTAAAATCAGCATCTGCTTTCCAATGTCGGCCAAGTTCTTGTGGCCAAGTTGTCGTATCATTAGTATATATCTTATTAATACAAATCTTTGGAGCACAATTGGGCATGACATCCCGATCAGTAACACAGGCCACCTTAATTGATAATTGCTGTTCTTCGTTTGAACGTTGAAATATTTTTGCATATCGACGGAGCCCAGTGCTTCTGACGTCTACCAGTGATGTGCCAAAATCCGTAAAATTGCAACCCAATAATTTTGCTAAAGTGGGGAGTAACAATGCCTCTCCAGGCCCTTCAACAATAATTACACTTCGTGCAAAAAACAAATTAGCTTTTGTGGCATCCAAATACTTTTCAAGAAATTTATAATCATCACCTTCTAGCAAAGTGTATTCTTTAGCCAATGGATACACCTTTCCATCCTTTACGATAATTATATTCTCCAGCTTAACTATAGAAGCCAGCAGCGGAGAATGTGTGGTAATAATAATCTGTTGCTGTTTAGTTTTTGCTGTGCCTTCCAAAGATTGAATTAATTTCAATTGTCGCTGGGCATGCACATGTGCTTCCGGTTCTTCGATAAGCAAAAAAGAGGATTTTTTTGCTGCCTCAGCTTCTTTATGAAGAAGTAATTCACATGCCATGCTCAATATATTGCTTGTTCCTAATCCTACTTTGCCGCTCATTGCACTGGCGTTTTTATCGACTGATAAATCCAACTTTTCTAAGAGAGACATGATTTTCTGTACATCACTACTATTTGAGCCGGCTACCTCTAAACGAGTTTTAATGGTATCATTTTTTAAGAGCATTTTATTGCCGAGGATATCTGTCATATCATTAGTAACTGATTTAAGTGCCGGATGCTCCCCTAGTAATTGATTTGACAAATTAGTTATCCCAATCAAAGATAATTCCTGCAAATCCATGCCTTTTGAATATGTGTCATTCCCCTTTTTTAGAGTAGGAATATTCTGAATGATTTGCGATAAACGCGAATGCCGCCCTGACTGCATATCACTATATGCGTCACGAAGTGCCCTCAAATAAGTGGCTCTGAAGAGTTCTTTCGCCTCCGCAGCCGGAGCAGGTCCGTCTCCGTCTTTACCGCTAGAGAATGTAGAAACGGGTCTTGGGGGCTTAAATGTTGATAGATACCTACATTTCCAATGCAGATATAAACAGGGGATCTGCTGGCCACCCGATTCTTCATATGTAAGGCACTCAAGAAAAGATGCCTGCTCGTCTGTAGTCAGATTCACAAATTTGCAGACAATATTTATTTCTAAAGCGGTATCTTCATTATAGAAATCAGCTGCCTCTATGCGATGCCAACCAAAATCTGTGGTGCCAAGAACTATGCAAATTGCATCTATAATAGCAGATTTACCAGAATCATTTTCACCGACAAGTACAGTAAGTCCTGAATTGAAACAAATTGTATGACCCGTGCCATCAAAGCACCTGAAGTTTTTTAATACTAGCTTTGTTAAATACATGTTTCAACCTCTCAACTTATATTTTTTCATTTTACCTCTATATCTTTCATTTTAAATAGCTAGGATATTTTAGAACACTAATTGCTTGCCCATTATTAGCCTAATTCGAAGTTCGCGTATTCTCTCAAACAGCGCATTGCAATGTATTAGGCGATGTTCTGCTGTCATTTCTTTTGCTCGACTTTTTGCATCCAATTAGTTATATCTACATGATCCTTCAACGATATTTGGTACTGAAGTTCTCTTTGTAGATCAAAAGCTCCACTTGTAAAATAAGAGGTAGTAGCAATCATAGCATGTGAGGCTTTTTCGATATTTAAAACTCCATAAATTCCCCTAACAATATCCACCCCTACAGGACGGTTCTGATTATACTTTTTACATTCTATAATTGTAAGAATATTGCCGATATCTTCCCTCATTAACGCATATATATCTTTGCCGCCATCTCTCGTGCTCTGAGTAAGTGTCACCTCATAACCCATCTTATCAAACAAAAATGCAACAAACTCTTCGAATTTCCTAGGGGATAGTTTATACAAATCATTAGGATTTTGAAGTAAGTATCTATTTAATTCAAATGAAACTTTATTAAAATCTACTCTTATAATTGGAGTTATTTGTTCAATATTCTTTTGCTGATATTCAAAACTTTTTCCGTTAGGTAAAAGAGCAACACTGCAACTGATAAAAACACTTTTACAAGCAATAGTCCAATTCCTATTCCTATTAGAAGATTGATAGTTTGTTTAGTAATTTTAAGCCATTTAGCATTTCTGGTAGATACGATGATTGTCGCTAGAATTCCTCCAAAAAAAGCAACGTAAAATAACTTATTAATGTCATACGATTTAGTTGCCTCAAACTGCCCTTCCTGAATTGTTGGTTTAAAAAGATTCTCTTCCATATTTTTACCTCAATTCTTTTATGCTTTCTCATCTTTAATCAGCTCCACAGTTTCGGTTTCGTCTAGTACCCAAGGGTAGTATTGCATTGCAAAGGATCGGCGAGTATGCCCATCCAATTATTAACATCTTCTATCGTGAATTCCCTTAACCATATTTTTACTCGTCTCGATTATTACCATTCGCCCTAATCTCAACTATACTAGTAATAACAACTAACGTTGGTAAAGTATTTAGTTGCTGAATCATAGGTAGTAATCCAGCGATAATAATTGCCACATTCCAACCAATACCATACGTTTTTCCTTTGAAGCTTTCAAATCTACGATGATTGGTACAACCGATAAAACCAAGATAACTGCTCTTATCCTTCTCTTCTGGTCTAGATTTTTTAGCCAAAACAACCGGGGTTTCTTCTTTAGTATACCTTGTAGTATATTTCACATCATATGGGATGGGCTTAACAAGCGTGGCAACCTCCTATAAAGGCCTGTCCGAGAATCGACTACGTAGTCGTTTCTCGGACAGGCTTGGGTAATGTAAAAAATCAAAAAACGCACCGTAAACTGTTCATAATGTATTTCCAAAGCCTCTGTCGCTCAAAGTCCTCTTCAACATCGAAAAACAGATTCCAAAGGTATTACAAGATCTTGGAATAAATTAATTTTCTGGGGATCACAGACCACTGAAATATCAGGTTGAACAACCTTATTAATCATTGAATCAGATACCTCGGCTTCAGCTAAACGAACATCAAACGGGGCTATATAAGCTCTATACTTATTTCATTTTAGCCAATTTGCCAAAACACGAAATAATTCTCCCAATATTTCTTGATGTTTGGGTGTTGGCCCGGGAGTCATATTATAAGGGACTCCATCAATCAATTCCCATCGCTCGTCTTCGGGCCAAGTTAAGTAGTCCACATAACTGTATGAAGTTGACAGCTGTTTAAGGATAGGTGACATATAGTCGCCTCATTTTTTCCATATTATAACACATATTTATGCTAGATATCTCATTTGCTTCCCATGTATTGTATGCAAAATAAATGGGATAACTCAGTAAGACGAGCAATTACCTTTATGTCTTTATCCTTTTTTCTGGCATTTTACAATGATAAATTTCACAGGAGGTTTATTTTCCATATGCTTAGTTGACTCATCAATTTCCATGAATTCTAGCAAACCATAGTTTTTAAATTCTTGCTTAACTGAATCAGAGTCATAAAAGAAAATTTTTACACCTTTCATTGTTTCGTATCGATCTTTACTCAGTTCTTTGCCCTTCTTAAACATGGGAGCTTTTTTGGAAACAGCTGTAAAAACCATATATCCGTTTGGTTTCAACTGATTATAACAATCTTTAATAAATTTATTTCTCTCACGCTTATTCAATAAGTGAATAAGGCCATAGCAAAATATACCGTCATAAAGTTTGTTATCAAAAGGCATGTCCGTTACTGAGCCATGATGGATGGTAAAATCAAGCCCGTTTTGCCTTGCCAAATCAATCGCTGTTTTTGAAATTTCAATACCTGTTACCTTAATTCCATTCTCACAAAAAATCCGAGCATTTCTGCCATATCCAATACCAGGGATCAAAATGTCCTTAACCTTCTTTTCCAGAAAAAACTCCTTTGTCAAGATAGCGGAGTCTGAGGGTTCAAATCCCCACATCGTTTGTTTTTCTATAAAACTTGCTTCCCAGAATTCTGTCATGACTCTATCTCCTCATGCTCATAATTTCAATCCCATTTCATTGCTTAAATGCTGGATATGGTACTAACGTTTCAACCATTTTCCTAGCGCTATGCGCGAATAATCCGGCTTTTAAATTTCACTTCTATGGCAAGGGATTCTTCTTTGAATCCTTAGTGACAATTCCCTTCTCCCCCGCCGACCTTGTGGTTATTCTGGGCTCCGGTGTGATTACCTATATCCTTATGCATACGACTCAATATTGCAAAGGATAATGCTCCCCCAGTTCTGTGCATTCCCCTCTTAGAATGCATTATATGACTTTTTTAAAATCGGTATCCATATTTCGCTTTTAAAAGTCGGTGAGGTGCCACACCGGTTATTTTTCTCACTGCTATGGGCAATCTAGAGGATCGAGTCAAAGGACTTAAGTTAGGTGCCGACGATTATATTGTCAAACCCTTTGAAACCATTGAACTGCTGGCCCGTATCGAAGCCGTGCTGCGCCGTACCCAGCGCTCAATGAATACTTTTTCCCTGGATAATACGGTTATCCTCGCCATTAATATCTGTCTCTATCTGACGTCCAATTATAGCTTCTCTCTCAAAATCAATACTTTGATTTACCAATTGGTTTGTAATCATAATGCACAACTCCTATTACTTTCTGTTTCTATTATGAAAAAAGCGGGGTATCTTCGTTAGAAAATGCACCCGATTTTTTCAGAATTGGCATCATCCTCTTAGAAACACTGAAATATCGTCAACAAGCCCGGTCAAAGTTACGACGACGTCATCAACCAACCTTCCCTCACTACATATCCCCCAAGGTCTCCACCTTGGGGACCCATTTCGATGATATAATCGGCTTGACTGATAATCCTCGGATTGTGTTCTATAACAACAACTGTCGCACCTTTTGTGGTTAGTTCATGAATAATATAGCACAGCTTATCAACATCATCATCATGAAGCCCCGTGGTAGGCTCATCCAGAATGTAAATCGCATCTTTTGCTTTGCCATCACAAAGCTCTTTCGCAAGCTTGATCCTCTGAGCTTCACCACCGGATAAAGTTGCCGCACTTTGTCCTAATTTGATGTATGAAAGGCCTAACTTGCCAAGCATATCCAGTATTCTATATATGCTTAATTCATGATTGAATATTTCTTTAACTTCACCAATTTCCATATCAAGCAAGTCTGCAATGGAGTGTCCCCTATATTCAATTTTTAGTATCGGTTCTTGATATCTTTTTCCATGGCATTTATTGCAGGCAATATATATATCAGGCATAAAATGCATCGGTATAGCTATTTCACCAGTTCCTTTACACTCCTCGCACTGTCCTTTTGTACTATTAAAGCTAAAGTGTTCTTTCGTAAGTTTTGCTTGTTTGGCATCACTTATTTTTGCATAATAATCTCTTATTAGATCGAATACTCCGCTATATGTTCCAGGGGTTGATCTTGAATTCTTTCCAATAGCCTTTTGACTGACATAGTATATGCCAGAAATATGATTCACTCCAATCAAACGATCATATTCACCAATTGCTTCTACGCTCTTACCAAGTTCCTTCATAATCGCAGGATAAAGTGTTTTTGATATCAAACTGCTCTTTCCTGATCCGCTCACGCCTATAACACCAATGAATTTTGAAAGAGGTAAGGAGACATCAACATTTTTTAAATTGTTTGTTCTAACACCTTTGAGTATAAGCTTTTTATCTGCTTCAACGCCATCACTCTTAATGACATAATCAAAATTATTAAAAACCCAGAGCTTATTATTTTCAACCGATTCTGCACGCAATAATTCACCACCATATTGTCCTGCCCCCGGTCCGATTTCTACCAGATAATCTGCCATCTGAATAAACTCTTTTTTATGTTCTACTATAATGATTGTATTTTTTTGCTTTTTCAAATCTTTGATGGTTTCAATCAAAAATTGAAAATCCTTTGGATGCAATCCTTTGGAAGGTTCGTCCATGATATATAGAATATTCGAGAGACCTGAGCCAA
>Ga0074193_1001944_pt1 | contig 21392 bp, 24 predicted proteins | sample EPASupsiteHSE605_FD_64523 | JGI IMG/M metagenome (GOLD analysis project Ga0074193, IMG submission 64523) | Bioremediated contaminated groundwater from EPA Superfund site, New Mexico - Sample HSE6-05 | ecosystem: Environmental > Aquatic > Deep subsurface > Groundwater > Contaminated ... | reverse complement strand
CAGTCCTAACCTTTGTTTGAAACTTTCATGCTCAGCTTTATACATCTTATAACGACTCAGATGACGGCACGCAGCAACATCAGCCCTTACCCCATCAGGATAGGTAAAAGATAGAACCGGCATGAACTTTTCCATCTCAGTTATTCTCTTTGCCGTTGTTAGTATTTCAGGTGTAATTCCGTCTTGTCTTAAGATATTCAAAAAATGTCCAACGATATCCCCATGCAAAACAATGAGTTTTGGCCTTATCCCGAAGAGTAGGCTGCGAAATATCTGCTTTCCCGTTTCCCAAATATACTCAGGCTCAAGCTTCAAGCTATCTTCATTTCTGGTCGGATATGCAATCATATTTGTCTCAAGAACGGGACAGCCTGTCTTCTCCTCAAGCCATCGCCCAAAAGAACCGATACCCTCTCTAGTATGGGAGATTCCTCTTTTGCCTCTTTTCTTTCTGAGGGACACATAGAACGAGTAGAATTTTTCGTGACTCAACAGCATTTCTACATAGGTACGAAGACCTACATCTTCTGGAAAGATAGGGGTAGCTGGATTGATGCCAACCAAGAATGTTTTTGCCTCTAGAATGTTCCCTCTGCACAAAAATGGCCTAAAGTACGCCTTACCATCATGTATTGGAGCACATACTTTTTCTAGTTCGTGAGTACCATTCCAGAATGGTGGCAAAATATCGTATCGCACTGGCTTAAAGATAATTTCTTCCCCTCTGTCAGCATTAGAAAATTTCAAAGACCCGTCCGCTCCGTTTTTTAAGTTATCTGCCTTTGCAGCTCTTTCCCGCCCACTATCATCAAACCAAAAAACATATCCATTCTCGAATCTCGGATGAAAGGCATCAATATAACTTCCGTTATAGGGAATTGATTTCACCTTGTAGTGCTTACCCTGCATTCCCTGCCATCTCCTTCAGACATATGGTAATATTTCACTATAAGAATTCTACGAAAGATTCCATAAACCTCCAAAATAAATAGAGTTGGAAGATTGGCTTCCAACTCTATTTATACATTTTTCGCCGTTACCAGTGATACGGTTCTCCTCTAATAATTTTAAATGCCCGATATATTTGCTCCACCAAGAGCAGTCTGACCATCTGGTGGGTGAAGGTCATACGGGAAAAGGAAAGCCGCAGGTGCGCGGCTTTTTGGATGACGGGGGATACTCCGAAGGCACCACCGATTACAAAGGTTAGATCACTACGGCCGCTTAAGGCCAGTTGAGAGAAATGTGCGGCAAGATCCTCGGAGGAGAGATTCTTACCCCAGACATCCAGTAGTATTAATTCGGAACCATCCTTGACCTGTTTTAGAAGCCGCTCACCTTCCCGTTCCAATACCCGTGCCTTATCAGCTCCGGATGGGTTGTCAGGCATCCGCTCCTCATCTAATTCCACTGTCTCCAGCTTCGCATAAGGACCGATCCGCTTCACAAACTCCGCTATCCCCAATTGTAGATATTTATCTTTAATTTTACCAATGCACACAATTCGGATATGCATTATATCACCAGATATTTTGGGGGGTTTTTGCAATACTCACAAACAGCCGGTGCCGTCCAGGCCGTAAAAGAAACTTCCTCCAGCAGATGGATGTCCGGCGGAGCATCATATGTTTCGACAAACTTATCCAGAGCCTCTTCCAGGTGCTCCGCACAAACGATGTACACTCGTTAAAACCTCCTTATTATTCAGCGGGAACATCACTTAAAACCATCGAGGTTGTTTGCGTTTTCCCGTTGCGGTTAAATACTACTTCAATCTTTTCGCCTATTTTACGTTGATCGATAACACTGCGCAGATCTGCTACGGTATTAGTATCCACACCCGCCAATTTAATAACAACATCACCCTCACGCAGACCCGCTTTGGCGGCTGGACTAGCGGCTGATATTCTTACGAGCAACACACCATTTTCCGGTATATTGGCATAACCCAATCGCGCACCAGTGGCTGCATCGACAATAGACACACCCATCCAGGGTCTTGCCACCCGCCCGCTTTCCATTAGTGATTGTAAAATAGGACGCGCCGTATTTACCGGTATGGCAAAACCAATCCCTTCCACACCGGCGACAGCGATTTTGGCACTATTAATGCCGATAACCTGCCCATCAGCATTAACTAACGCCCCTCCGCTATTGCCGGGATTGATGGCTGCATCGGTCTGAATGAGTTTAAATCTCCGTTCAGCTATTTCCAAGGGTCGATTAACCGCACTAATCACGCCTGTTGTTACAGTGCGCTGAAATTCAAGTCCCAGAGGATTACCGATCGCGATGGCCGGTTCCCCTACTCTTAAGGAATCAGAATCGCCAAAAGCAGCTGCTGGTACTTCGCCTGCATCAACCTTCACGACTGCCAGATCAGTAACGATATCTGAACCCAGTACTTTCCCCGGTACGGTCCTGCCATCGGCCAAAGTGACAATCAATTCCTGTGCACCTGCCACAACGTGGTGGTTTGTAGCGATGTACCCTTTTGGATCAAAAATCACGCCGGACCCAGTTCCCTGTTCGATCAGTATCTTGCGATTGAAAAAATCCCTGGCATAAGCTTTATTCGTGATCCCCACAACCGTAGGCCCAATCTTCTCCGCCGCCCGTACAATTGCCGTGTTCCGCGCCTCAGATAATTGAGCATGGGCCGTTGGCGGCGGTATTAGAGGGGCTGCCTGTTCCATTTTCATATTATTATTTCCGGCACCAAATTTAGATACGATCGTCCCGCCGATTACTGCACTGATAATAGCTATCGCCACGATGGGCCAATACCGTTTCCATTTGTAAGAAGAAAATGCCATTTTCTCACTCCTTACACACAGTGAACTTTTTATTTTTGAAAATATCCACGCTTAGTATTTGCGGATTAAGCGCGCTTTATTTCCCAGCTAACTGTTTGGTCGGGACTCGCTACCTTTAGAGCAACCTCCGTATCCATGCTTAGTCCCGTTGACTGCAGGATATTTTCTACCGCATTTTTAGCCAGGTGGGGACGGTTGTTTTCCTGGCTTAAATGTGCCAGCATAATCTGGGTATGCGCTTTATCCCGTACGACTTCCGCCAAAGTGTGGCCCGCATCTTCATTACATAAGTGTCCCTGGGCACTTAAAATTCTACGTTTCAAATAGGGCGGATATGTTCCCTGTTTGAGCATATCAACGTCATGGTTGGCTTCAAAAACCAACATATCAGACCCAGTCAGCGCATTTTTAACCCGGTTACTGACAAAACCCAAATCTGTAGCGAGACTAATTTTTTTATCTTTATAAAATATATTAAAGCCCACCGGATCAACAGCGTCATGCGAGGTATCAAATACCTCCACCTTACAGTCACCGACTTCCAGAGACTCCCGCAGAAGCCGACGGTTGGGCTGAGTTACCGCTTTTGCTACTGTCGGCATCGCCCGCCATGCATCATACCGCGCATAAACAGGTACGTCATATTTTTTGCCGTAGGTTACCAGTCCCTTCGTGTGATCGGAATGTTCATGGGTCACTAAAATAGCGTCGATGCTTCCCGCATCGGCCCCGATATCAGCCAGTTTCCTGGTGACTGCCCTGGTACTAATTCCTACATCTATTAATATCCGGGTTTCACCAGCGCGAATGAATACAGAGTTTCCCGTACTACCGCTAGCCAACATACTTACTTCCACCTAGTCTCCTCCTTTTTTAGCTACAACGGTAATTTTCTCCCCAGAGCATCTTATTTCCTGCTCCACTGGTTCAGCTTTTCCTCGACTTGTTCAGCAACTTCCGTCGGCATGGCCTTTACCAGCAATCGGGCGATCTCCTGTAATCGTTGTTTAGTTCGTGCTTCAAAACGCAGTGTAAATAATGGTTCTGTAACGGATGCACGGATCATACCCCATCCGTCTTCGAACTCGAGACGTACTCCGTCTATCAGATTTAAAGGATACTTCGTCAGTTTACGGGCGATTTCCTCTAGAACCGCATCTTTATCATTACCACCGTAAGGAATGCGAATATCCGGCGTCAGCGGAAAAACCGGGATATCAGCTACCAGCGCAGACAGCGGTAGTTTAGCCATCGTCAGAAGTTCAGCCGTTTTTAGACCTCCGAACATTCCATCATCATAGCCCAATTCCCGAAAAAAGAAATGCCCGCTGATCTCCCCGGCAAACAATGCATTTTCCTGTAAAAAAGCCGCCTTGGCAAAGGTATGACCAGCCCGGGCCATCACTGCTCTGCCACCTAGTTCTTTTATCGTTTCAGGCACAACCATGGAGCACTTAGCATCATAAACAACTGTGCCTGGTTCCTTGGCAAGATAGTGCCGTGCGAAAAGCACAATAATTTTATCGTTATCGATTGCCCTTCCCTGCTCATCCACAAAAGAAACTCTATCGCCATCACCATCAAAGCCAATACCCAGATCAGCCTGATGATCTACCACGACCTGCCCCAGGCGTTCAAGATTTTCCGCCAGCGCCGGATTTGGTGGTCGATTAGGGAAACTCCCGTCCGGTGCACAAAACAGTTCGATTACCTCATAGCCTAAGCGGCGGAACATAGCTGGAGCCCAATGGCTGCAGGCACCGTTTCCGGCATCGACAACCACCTTTAACTTTCCTGCGTTTAACTTGCCAGCCATAGCTTGCAAGTACGCTTCATGCATGTCACGGGTGGCATAAGTCCCTGGTCCTGAAACCCGCTCTCCTTTATCGGCCAGCAGGCGGATTCGCTGGATATCTTTTTCACTGACGGGCTGCGGCCCTAAAATGAGTTTATATCCATTATAAGGCGCAGGGTTATGGGAAGCCGTGATCATTACGCCACCCTCACCTCCCAATATCTTATACGCAAAATATAATACCGGGGTTGGTACAGTGCCAATGTCGATAACATGGCAGCCTGCCGAAATTAATTCTTCATTAAGAATAGCCTGCAACTCCGGAGTACTTAGCCGAACATCGCCGCCCACGATTACCTTTTTACCAGTTAGAACAACGCCTAAAGCCGCGCTGATACGACGAGCAGTTATCGGATCTAATTCCTGTCCAAAGATGCCCCTTATGTCACAGGCCTGATAGATACTCATCTAAAAGCCCCCTTCCAAATATCGACTAGTATATTGTTTTTATTCGGGTATTCAGAAGTCAGGAGTCAGCATTCAGAATATTGGGAGACGATAAATACGTTCTCTCATTCTGACTCCTGACTTCTGACTCCTGAATGCTTTACAGTATATATTTCATTTTTTTCTTTCTAACCCCTCTTTATCTTGCTATAATTATGTCAAACATGACCCGACTGATTAAAAAATGAGAAGCGACGTGCAGATTTCCGTCGCTTCTCATTTTTAGAGTTTATTTCTTTAACTCCTCCACAAAGGTAGGCAGTATAAAACAACCTTTTTGAATCTCTTTGTTATGATAACGAGTTTTGATATCCTGTATTTTACTTGTATCCACCGCCTTCGGGTCGTATTTTTTGGACCCGAGGGTGAAGCAATGATACCCACTGGGGTATAGCGGAATGCTCGCTGTATAGATTTCAGTGATGGGGAACAGTTTATTGATTTCTTTATATAAATATGTAATAAGTCCCTGATGAAAAAATGGTGATTCGGTCTGTTGCACAAACAGGCCGTCTTCTTTTAACGCGGCATATACGTCTTGGTAAAATACCGGTGTGAACAGACCTTGCCCAGGGCCCACAGGGTCGGAGCAGTCTACAATTATCACATCGTAGAGATTTTTGGATTCCTGCATATGCTTGATGCCATCTTCAATTTTAAGGGTAAATTTCGGGTGTCCTTCCAGTAAAACCTTACTGATCGTCGGAAGAAATTTTTTACTCACCTCAACGACTAAACCGTCTATCTCCACCATCTCCACACTCATAACCGCATCGTGTCTGAGCACTTCTCTGGCCGACCCGCCGTCACCACCACCAATAATTAGTACTCTTTGCGGATTGGGATGTACAAAAAGTGGTATATGCGCAATCATTTCATGATAGATAAATTCATCATAATTGCTGGTTTGAAAGACGCCGTCTAATACAAGCATGCGCCCGTACTGTTCACTTTGAGCAACTACAACCTCCTGGAATGCAGATTTCCCTGTAAATAAGGTTTCCGTAATCCGGAAGGATAAACGTACATCTTTAGTTTGATCTTCAGTCAGCCAGATCTCCATTTCTTCAACGCCTCCTTCAAAAACTAGCTGTGTTCTTGGCTCTGTTGCAGCTTTTTACTTACTCAAATTTAATTATATATTTTACCATATATTTACTTAAAAAGAAAAGCAATTATTAAGAAAATCAGCTAGTGCGGGCTTTAAAAATTATTAACAACTGAGGCCCTTCAAACTAGATTATGCCGCCTCGCCCTTTTATATACGCTGTCGCCTGAACATCAATTTATAGTTTCTGGCGACAAGCTTGCTTTTTATCGCTGTAGGTGAGACATATTAGCCTGCCCCCACTGCTGCCATTCCAGTTCAAACTGCGAATATTCCATATTGAGTACCGTTTTTATCGCCATACGCATCGTTTTCCCACGGCTAAGTTCCTTTAAGATCTTTCTTACACTTTCATCGCCATATGTCTCATAGAGGTATCTTACAGCGGCGAAAGATTCGCGATAAGCTAATGATTGGTTTGGTAACCCGTCAAAATCCTGCTCCATTTCATTTAGCGTATATAGGTTTGACTGTAGTGTATTGGTTGAAGTAATCCACTCATATCCATTTAAACGGTATTCCTGATATTGGGCAACACCCTCCGTAAACCAGCGGGGATAATTACCCCGGGCTATCGCATCCACAATTAAATGCGTAAATTCATGGGCCAACGGCCCATTCTTGATAAAACTATCTGTTTGAGTACCAGCACTGTCAGTATTCATCCACGCATGGGGCGATAAGACCTGGATCATCCCTGCCCAGAATACCCCCATGGCACTTTGATCCGCCGACCAACCGAGGCTTTTTTGCATCTCCTGGCGGTTAGACATAATTACGATGGTGGATTTTTCTGCTGGTGTATAATCTAGGCTGCGGGTAACCGGCTCGTAGGCCTGTTCTGCCGCCGCAGTAACCATCGGTACTATTGCCTTATCTTCAATATGATATTTAATCAAAAAATGTGCACTCTCTTGAATTTGCAAGGCCTCAAACTTTTGCGACTCATAGTCCTTAGTCAGATTCTGGCTGAGCGGATACACCCATATTTTAGGTAAATAGGGAGTCTGCAATCCTAAGTTGATTGCATATAGTAGACAAATTCCACAAAGCACCCATGTAACTGTAGACATTGTCTTCATGCTACCCCCTCCCCCTAATGTCAGTTTACATAACATTATACTATGGGGAGTTTAGCATGCATAGTGGTAATCGCTGGTCCGGCTGCGGCTATATTATTAAGCTCGGCCCCGCTGATGTACCTATTCTATTGGCGCCTGCCGCAAGCAGCTTTTGTGCATCCTCTAAGGTACGGATGCCGCCGGATGCCTTTACGCCAAAGTCCGGCCCGACGACCTCACGCATCAGGCGGATATCCTCAACGGTCGCACCACCTGCTCCAAAACCGGTAGAAGTTTTTACAAAATGAGCCCCTGCTTGTACCGCTAGTTCACAAGCACGCCTTTTTTCATCATCGGTCAATAAACCCGTTTCCAAAATCACTTTTATTATTTTGCCGGGAGCTGCTTCAGCCACAGCTCGAATATCTTTGCGGACATATTCATCCAAACCCGTTTTCAAGGCTCCGATATGTAATACCATATCTAGTTCTTCGGCCCCGTCCTTTACCGCTTGACCTGCTTCAAAGGCTTTGACCACAGTATGGTTTGCTCCTAGTGGAAAACCAATAACTGTACAAACCTTCACTGAGGTCCCTTGTAAGCATTGGGCTACAAGCTGGACATAACTCGGCTGTACGCACACTGCCGCAAATTGGTAGCATATCGCCTCATGACACAATTGCTCAATGGCGGCAGCACCGGCGTCCTGCTTCAATAATGTATGATCAATCATTTTGGCTAAATTAAATTTCATGAAGCTCTCCTCCTCTACCGACAATATTACACTTCCACCCATCCAACGCTAATCCCTGCTTATACTATCGCTGCAGAAAAATAGCAAAAGACCTATCGGATGCGCGACAGGTCTTCTGCTATTTGTTACCTTACTTCTGTATCATTACATATTTTACAGATACCATAGAAAAACAGTTGCTGTGTATGTAGTATAAAATCAAATTGGCGTAATAGCCACGGTTTATAGTCTACACCCTCGGACCAGATCGCATCCTCCACACTTCGACACCGGATACAAACCAAATGCGGATGATGGTCGGTGGTCAGCTCGTAACGAAAGCTTTCTTCCCCTACATTGATTACAGTTACAATCCCAACAGTTTTAAAAATATCCATAGTTTTATATACTGTTGCCAAACTCATCGCGGGAAACTGTGGCAGCAGCGTCTGAAAAAGCATTTCAGCACTGGGGTGAACTCTGGTGGAAGCTAACATCTCATAAATTGCCACTCGCTGCGGAGTCACTTTGTAGCCATATTTGCGCAATAAAAACGTTATGTCAACCATTACTAATAGCACTCCCCGCAATACCTGTCTAGTCGGTTCTATTTTATAGTACCTAGGGAAGTACCGTCAACATCGTTAATTCAAAAAAAAGGAGGCTTAACCTCCCTAGCTTTGCATTTGCGGTTGCTTTTGTTGTTGAGCCTGACCCGTTTGCGATTGACCCTGTTGGCCAGTTTGCTGTCCTTGTTGAAACTTGCTTTGAACCTGGGTGATGTCCTGTTGTTGCGCAGGCTTGGGATTATAATAGCCTTTCTGCTGCATTACATCATAAACTTGTTTCTGTTGGGCAAAGACTTCACCCAATACCGTCATGTAATCACGCCGCAGATCCTCATTAGTTGCTTCCAGAATATATTGGGTAATCGCTGAAGCCATATATTTTGTGTCTATTAATATATTCTGCATGATGTCACGGTCCTGTAATTGTTCTTGCTGTTGATTTGGCATCGCCTAATCATACTCCTTTTACTTTATTTACTGCATCTTTTGGTTGCTAATACGCTGGACTAAGCGCTGGTAATTCCCCTGTGACTTTTGGACCATTTGCTGCAGCATTGTTTTTGACTGTTCGTCTTGTACCTGATTTACATAAAAACTTAAATTATTGCCGCAGGTTTGCTCCATCGTCAAATAATCTTCCAAGTGCATTAGTTCCTTAGCTGTTATCTTCAAAAAGATCCCTCCTTAAAATTATTTTTCCAACATTACATATTTTCTCTATTTTAAATCAATCTATACTCTAGAAAATGATAACCCCTTCACAAAGGAAAAACTCCCTTTCAACACGAATTTTTCAAATAGTTCACTTTTCGTCCTCTACCAACACCATATAATCGCTATTAATTATGATACCCCCTGGTTAAGAGAGCACTATGCCAGAATATTTATTAAAAAGGAGCCTAAAATGACGGACCATGAAATTCCCGTTGTAATAGCCAAGGAACTAGGAATCCGTAAGCAGCAGGTCGAAACAACGATCACTCTGCTTGATACCGGCAACACCATTCCCTTTATCGCCCGCTATCGCAAAGAAGCCACCGGAGAATTAAACGAAGATCACATCCGCAGTATTGAAGAACGCCTGGCTTACTTAAGAAATTTTGTAAAACGCCAAAATGAAATCCTTACCTCCATCGAGGAACAGGGTAAATTAACTCCCGAACTAAAACTTGCTATTCTACAAGCTACCATTATGCAGAGCCTCGAGGACCTGTACCTGCCTTTTCGTCCTAAAAAACGCACCCGTGCTTCTATCGCCCGAGGAAAAGGACTGGAACCTCTTGCTGAACAGATCATGGCTCAGCAGGAGCACACGGAAAGCCCCTCTGTTTTTGCCGCTCCCTATATCAATGAAGCCCTAGGTGTTTTATCTGCCGAAGAGGCGTTAGCCGGGGCACAGGATATTATTGCTGAACAAATTAGTGAAGACGCCAGTTTGCGGGCGCTGATACGCAGTCTTATGTGGCAAAAGGCAGCAATCGAAACACAGTTTATTGAAGGGTCGGAAGCGGCCAAAGATTTTTTACCCTACCAGGAGTATCGCGAGGAAGTCCGTCGCATGCCGTCCCATCGTATCTTAGCCGTTAATCGGGGAGAAGATAAGGACTGTTTAAAAGTAAAACTGGCCGCTCCCCACGAGGAGTTTATAAGCCATCTTTCCCGCAAAAAAATTATCCGCGCCTCTATTTGGCAGGAACATCTCCAACTGGCCATCGCAGACGGCTATAAACGGCTGCTATTCCCTTCCCTGGAACGGGAGTTGCGCGCTGAACTGACCAAACGGGCTGAGGCTCAAGCGATCAAAGTTTTCGGCCTCAATCTGCGGCAATTATTACTCCAGCCGCCCTTTCCTAACCAAGTTGTTCTAGGCCTTGACCCAGGCTATCGCACTGGTTGCAAAGCGGCTGTCGTCGATGGTGTCGGGCGGGTACTTTATACTGCGACTTGGTTTTTTACCGCTGCCAGTGATCAGCAGATAGAGCGTTCCCGCACCGCCGTGCTGGAGGTTATCAAACAGCATGGTATAACGCTGATTGCGATTGGTAACGGTACTGCTTCATATGAAACGGAAGAATTTATCGCTGAGCTAATTCGTGCTCATCATCTAAATGCTGTCTACACCATTGTTAACGAAGCAGGTGCTTCCGTATACTCCGCATCAAAACTAGCTAAAGTCGAACTGCCGGGGCTAGATGTAAGTCTGCGCGGAGCTGTATCTATAGCACGCCGGATACAAGACCCCCTGTCCGAATTGGTCAAGATCGATCCCAAGTCGATCGGCGTTGGCCAATACCAACATGATGTGGACCAAAAACAGCTCGGCCAATCCCTGGAGGGTGTAGTAGAATCCTGCGTAAACCATGTGGGTGTTGAACTAAACAGCGCCTCCGCGGAACTACTAAGCTATGTCGCTGGCATCTCAAGTAGTGTGGCTAACAACGTGATCTCTTACCGGGAAGAGCATGGTATGTATAATAACCGCGAAACGCTAAAAAAAGTACCCCGTCTAGGCCCTGCTGCTTTTACCCAATGTGCTGGTTTTCTTCGCATCTTACATAGTGCCAACCCGCTAGATAAAACTCCTGTACACCCAGAGTCCTACGCTCTTGCCAAGAATATTCTAGCTAAGCTAGGCTTTAAACCTTCAGATTTAGATAATAAAGCACAGGCCATCCATCTACGAAATAGCATCGCCGAAGCCGATGCCGGAGCTATCGCCCAACAACTAGACGCAGGGCTTCCCACTGTACGAGACATCCTTGCAGCACTAGCCAAACCTGGCAGAGATCCCCGCGAAGAACTTCCCCGTCCATTAACCCGTAAAAACCTCACCACTCTAGCCGATATTAAACCTGGTATGATTCTAAAGGGAACCGTTCGTAATGTAGTTGATTTCGGTGTGTTTGTAGACATCGGCATTAAAGACAACGGTCTAATCCATCGTTCCGAATTATCCATAAAGCCAATCAAGCATCCACTCGACGTTGTGTCCGTTGGAGACATTATTGATGTAATGGTCTTAAATGTTGATAGCGATCGTCATCGTATTGCTCTGAGCCTCAAGGCTGCTGTGGAAACAAACTAATTAAGGATATAGAATAAGCCGTCAGCCTATATGCTGACGGCTTATTCTTGTTCTCGCGTACTTACCTCTTTCCTGATAGACAACTCCAGCTGCATGTACGTTAATACCATTTAAGACTCCAAACTGCACCAGGGCATATTGCAAAACTTTGGATTCCCTAAATAACGCAAGATCAAACCAGTCATTTCGTAGTCTTAAGCATATCTTTTCACCATAGGTGATTTCCTGTATATCTCCCGCATGAAGAATATATTCTATGTTACACTGCCGGACCATCAGATAGTATTCCGCTATAGAAATACAATCTTTGCGATGGATGTAATTCCTCATACTTAAAATACTACCCCAACATGTCAAACAAACCCCCGGAATAATAAGTAGCACTTGATCACAGATAGACCCGATTAGCATCAGGAACAACCCTGTAAGCCCCAATAATATTGGGAGTTGCATCAGCCGTACCCAATTGACCCTAAAAGTGTGCATCTTCTCTGCCCCCGAAGAACAGTTTAATTTATTCTATGCCAATCATCCAGGAGTAGTGCTATAATGAAATTTATTAACAAACTCACAGGAGGAACATATAATGGCCGCTATCGTTGCTCAAATGGAACTAGAAACCCAGGGTTTATTAACCGTAGGACAAGTTCAAGCTGATCTACAGCAGCTCTTTGGCAAACAGCTTATCTCCCTCTATCTTGATACTAAGGCCGGACGTACTGATTATCCTATCCTTGCTGCCAATCTGCTTATCGAAACAAGCATGCCTGATAGCTCCCAAGAAACAGAAATCATTTTTACGAAGCTCTACCAGCTTTATGATCAAGTGGATGGACTTATTCGTATTATCTGCAATGAATATAGTGGTATGGCCGGTCGCAAATCGTTATCCCAAGACACCGGTGGACAGTTATTCCTAGATTAGCAAGTTTTATGTAACTATCGCATTTGATATTCAGCTAAAGCTTACAAACTCTGTTATGCTAAGTCAGCGATCTCCTGAACCACATGTGTGTAATCATCGGTTACAACATCCAATGGTACGACCTGCAACAGTAACCCATGCTGTCCATAAATGGTCAGCACCCCGTCCTGTACTTCGGCCGTTGTTTCATCATCGGCCGGCAAAGTCAACATCGGGCTATTATCATTTTCCGGTTCATGCGCAGTGTTGGTTCCATAAATACGGATTGCGGCCGTCAAAAAATCTTCATCTGCTTCACCACGCTTATTGCTAACCATTTCGTAGTTGGCCAGAATAACTTCTACCTCCTCCAATGTGGTTAATAATTCCACTAAAACCAATACATCTTCGTTGACCATAATGCTATGATTCATCAGCACCATATTTACTTCGCGTTCCTGGTAATGCTCCGTAAGAAATGATGTGATTTCCTCCACACCTTCTAAAACGAGTTTCATTAATAACCCCTCCTTTCCAGCAAGACTATTTACAGTTTCTCCAATGTTTCACAAATTAGACATAGATCCATAAAAACTTATAACTAAATACTGGGCCGAAAGCCTCGCCCCAGAACTTCTGCCGCGTCTTGTACTGTCATGAAGGCATATCGATCCCGTTCCTCTACAATTTTTTTAATACCCGCCAACTGCGTAACCCCCACAACACAATATACCAATTCTTTATGGTAGCCGGTATAAGCCCCTTCACCATGTAAAAAAGTTACTCCCCGACCTATTTCTGTCATGATAGCATCAGCAATCTCCTGGGGCTTATTGCTAATAATAAAGACCACCTTTTTACGATCAAACCCCTCAATGGTTTTATCTAAAACGCTGGCTGAAATATACATGCTAATCAAAGTAAGCATAGCCGGTTTTACACCAAATAAGACGGAGGAGCAGATCACAATAATCATATTTATTGCAAATAGTACCGTACCAAGATTAAAAGAATACTGCTTCCTTAGTATACGACCCGGGATATCGGCCCCGCCCGCATTCCCGTTTTCCACACGAAATACCAATCCGTTCCCAAAACCGGATACAACGCCACCATAGATAGCAGCAAGCATGGCATCATCAACGAAGTGGGCTTCCCTTAAAAATTGTGTTAGATCCACCCCTACAGAAAAAGCGATCATCCCAAAAGCACCAATATATATAAAATCCCGTTCCAATACGCGTCCTGCCCAAATAAATAATGGTATGTTCAATACTACAATCATTACTCCGACAGGCAGATTAAATAAATAGTGTGAAATAAGTGCGAGCCCACTGACCCCTCCACTCAGAAAGTGATGTGGAATCAAAAAGGTATTCACCGATATCGCACCAATTAGGGTGCCACATGCAACTTGGAAGTAGCGTTTAATATTGTACTCTACTCTTTTACGCATAAATAGATACCCCCTTTGGGGAAATTAATTCAATCGGATTACCCGAAATTATCCTTTCCCTGCACTCTTTAAGACATACATATCTGTTATCAATATACCATGCTACTACCTTTACATCCATTTAATTTTGAAAATTCCCACTTTTCAAGTCTAAGCTTCAATCTCACAACATCTTGTTTAAATTTTCGATATTCGGCTATTAGCCGGACCAATTTACTTTTCTTGCAGGTTTTTCCTCAAGCTAGGGGAATATATACATACATAAATTTTATCTAGAAAGGCGGATTATCTTGAAGAAAAAACCTTCCCTCTCCATCTCATCAGTAAGTAAACAGAAGAAATTTTTAGCCTGGTCAGCTATCCTTACTCTTGTTATTTTTATCCTTTCCACTTTTGCCTATAGCTTAATTTATGCGCCCTCAGTACCTCCAAGCAAAACACCCCCGCCGCAGTCTAAAACTCAAAACTCCTTTGATAAATTGGGCAATATTGTTACACCGGATTTGAAAAAGGCGGTTATTGAAACTGAAAAAGGCACCATCGTGATTGCACTATTTGAGAAAAACGCTCCTTTAACAACCCAAAACTTCATCAAGCTGATTAAAGCAGATTTCTATAATGGTTTATCCTTTCATCGTGTAATTCAGAATTTTATGGCCCAGGGTGGTGACCCTGCCGGAGATGGCACCGGCGGCCCAGGCTATACCATTCCTGACGAGATAGTCAACAATCCCAACCGTCATATAAGAGGTGCAGTGTCCATGGCCCATCGCGGCCCCAACACCGGCGGCAGTCAATTCTTCATTGTATATCAGCCACAGCCCCACTTAGATGGCGTTCATACGGTGTTTGGTCAGGTGATTGAAGGCATGGATGTGGTAGATAAACTTACCCCCGGAGATAAGATGACGAAAGTATATATGAAGGAATAGCTATTTCAATTACAAAAAACCAGCGCAGAGCATTAGCTCTGCGCTGGTTTTTTGTAATTGAAATAGCATAAAAACACCTCAGCCCATCGGGCTGAGGTGTAAAGGGGGGGCTAATTTAGGGGCCTATACTTTGGGATCCTGAATGGCGATATCGCCCTCTTCGCCTGTGCGAATTCTGACAGCGTTTTCGATTGGGTAGACAAAGATTTTGCCATCACCAATTTTGCCGGTCCTTAATGTTTTCGTAGCCACATCCAGCACTGTTTGCACAGGGACGTCGCAGACCACAATTTCAACCTTCACTTTGGGTAACAGGTTGACAGTATATTCTGTCCCTCTGTAGACTTCAGTATGGCCCTTTTGCAAACCACATCCATACACTTGAGTCACAGTCATACCGGTTACCCCGATAGAATTTAAAGCTTCTTTGAGTTCTTCAAGTTTGTTTGGTCTGGTGATTATTTCGATTTTAGTAATCATATGCGCTTTACCCTCCTTTTGTATACCTAATTCTCTGTGCGATACTGAAGAGCTGCTGTTTCTTGACCCATCGTTATAGCATGGCTTACAGGTGAACTAGCACCGTACTCTTGAGCGTAGCCTCTTTCACCATGTTCTGTGATGTCAAGGCCGGCGCTTTCATCATTTTCATCTGCACGCAGGTTAGTAAATAGACCGATTATTTTTAAGAGGACGAAGGTTCCTACAGCTGCAAAAACCCAGGCAACACCAACGGCGATAAGTTGAATAGTCAACTGTTCGGGATTGCCAAAGAACAGTCCATCAGCACCTGCGGAGTTAATTTGTTTTGAAGCGAACAGACCAGTTGCGATAGCACCCCATGTACCTCCAAGGCCATGTACCCCAAAGGCATCCAAAGCGTCATCATAGCCCAGCTTCGCTTTGAGGACCGCTACAGCTAAGTAGCAGAGTATACCGGCAATTAGGCCAATGATAACTGAGGGTACTGGGCCGACAAAACCTGCCCCAGGAGTAATAGCAACTAATCCAGCTATACATCCGGAAGCTGCACCCAACACAGTAGGTTTACCATGATGGAACCACTCGATTAATACCCAGGAAAGAGTCGCAGCAGCAGCAGCAGTGTTAGTCACGATAAAAGCACTGGCGGCCAATCCATTGGCACCAAGAGCACTACCGGCATTGAAACCAAACCAGCCGAACCAGAGCAATGCTGCTCCCAATACGGTCATCGGTAAGTGATGCGGCAGCATCGGTTGCGTGCCATAACCTTTACGTTTGCCAAGAACGATACAAGCAACGAGACCGGAAACACCGGAAAGAATGTGAATTACGGTACCACCAGCAAAATCAAGGGCACCAAGAGTACGTAACCAGCCACCTACACCCCATACCCAGTGAGCCATAGGATCATAAATCAATGTCGCCCAAAGGAGTGCAAACACGGCAAAGGCCGGAAATTTCATACGTTCTGCAAAAGAACCAGTGATCAAAGCTGGGGTAATCACTGCAAACATACATTGGAAAGCTACAAACGCTAAATGTGGAATAGTTGCGCTATAATCCGGGTTAGGGTCTTGCCCAACACCAGCTAAACCAGCCCAATCCAGGCCACCAATGTAACCGCCAACATCCGGTCCGAAAGCTAGACTATAACCAATTAGTACCCATTGTACTGATATTAGTGCTACGATGAAAAAGCTTTGCATAATAGTGCTCAAAACATTTTTTGATCTAACCATACCACCATAAAATAAAGCTAATCCGGGAGTCATGAGCATGACCATGGCGGCACTGACTAGCACCCAGGCCGTATCCCCAGTATCAATTTTAGGGGCTTCTTCGGCGGCTAAGGCGATTGCGGGAAGGGATAATAAGAACAATGTACTGAGTAGAGTCTTAATACGAGTAAACATTTGCATTCTCCTCCTTCTAATGTGTTTTTTTTTACTTTTGTGGAAAAAATAAAGGCACCCATCAAACTCCTTTTAGGATAGTCTGATGAGCGCCATTGCTCCCTGTCTATAGTAAACACAAAAAGCTCAAGATTTCTATTCGAAATTCTTGAGCACCATTGCCCTTGTTCTTAACTTACTTTTATTATAATAACATGCCATGAAAATTGCAATACAAAATCAAGATTTTAGAAATTATAAATTATTGACATTAATAATTTGTCATGTACTATGTTGCCTGGCCTTTATTTTGAAAGCATACCATCGCTACTTGTATATTGTTACCTTTAAACCTCCGGCCTGCTCCGAATGGCTGGCATAAACCCACCAGTTTATATTTTTCCATACCCGTCCATCAGCTACAACTGCCATTTCTCCATGGTTATTTACACCAGCACCAAAGGAGCCTACCGGTCGCGGCACATCGACCTTGATCCCCAACTGGCTATCCTGCACAAGTACAATTTTATTGTTCTGTAATTTTGTATCTTCTTTAACAGCAGGAGCTACCTCATACTTTCTCCCGTTAATATCTACAAAATAGTTAGTCTTCGTACGATATTCTAAATCCGTTTGCTCATTTTTCTTCTTTTCTTCAACAGCTATAGTTGTAGACGTCTTCTGTTCTGCAGCAACGGGAACATAGATAACCTGCGAAGCTGGTGGCTGGCTATCCGGCCCGTTTACTGTGAAATGATACTGACCCGGTCCTGTGGCAACTGTCGGCTGTGGTTTAGCAAACAAACTGGCTGCCCAATGATAGATCATAATTATACCTGCGCACGCTACAACAAATAAGCACGTATACCCCAAAATACGCAATACCGCACGCCAATCAAAGGTCATTTAAATACCCCCATTCCACCAAACCTAGCTGTCCATATTTATATCCACACATTTCAGCCATTAATCTGATCTCCTTTTTTATTCGGAAATTGTCCTGCCGGTGAATTATAAGCACTATTCATAAATTTATTGGCAATCTGAGTTACCGCCCCACCACCACCAGTAAGCGTGGCAAAAGTCTCGTAATGATCCCAGCGTTTACCTGCCAGCATTAGATACGCCGATCCAGCTAAGAACGCTATAAATGCAATAATACTGATACAACGAGTGAGACTAGGCTCTTCATTTTCATAGAGCAGTCCTACCAGGAAGCAGACAATCCTATTTTTACAGACCAGCCCGTATACTCTTATAGGCTCCCAAACCTTTTGTTTTACCATTTGGCTAAAGGTCAACCGTTCTGTCGAACTCATGGAGCAATTCCTCACTCTCACCCTATTTAAGCGATTTAGTATAAAATATGCAGCAGCTGCAAGATGTGCCTCGGTAAATTAGTGATATAAAATGGGGCTGTTCCATTAATTAATGGAACAGCCCCATTTTTTCCTATTTATTCTTCGTATAAAATACACTTTGCAATAATATCACTTTGATCTTTCTCACCTTCAATAACCTGGCGCTGATCACCCCGGTAATAACAACTTCCTTCTTTGTCATTATAATCACAGGTCTCGACCACGCAAAAAAACAGTTTTTCCGGCTCCACAGTTTCTTTCCGTCCGGCCATTTTAACTCCTGAGGTAACAATAATCATTAATTATCCCCGCCTTTACATTATATTCGGTTTTGATGGCATACCTGTTAGATGAGGTTTTTTCCGCAGCGACCGGTGGGTTAGAGTCCCCACGAAGCAACTAGATGTTCTGCTATATCTTAACCCTTCGGAACAAACTCACATGATTCCTTCATTAGTTATAAAAACTATCCTTAATAGAAAAACTATAACGGATAACTAAGTGATGTTAAGAAAGGAGGACTAAACGATTTGAACTTTTTACAACTGATCGTTGATATACTGAAATTCCTATTCCAAGGTAACAATTCCCTTCCTCAGACTAAAGCAGCTTTTAAATCATTGGCAGGTTCGATAGTCCCAAATACTCCTGCACTGACTGAACAAGATACTTACTCAATCGAAGCATTGAATTTACACACCGATGAATATCAAATCTGGATCCTAAACCATTACGTTTCGCTTAAACTCATTCTGGGGAATTCTAATATCTATTTAGCGAATGCAACTGCAGGAATGCTAAACGTGGCTGCCAGACAGTTAATTACTGCGGGGAGAAATAAACAACTCATAAGTCCTACTGTACTACATGAGGAAGGCCCCTTTGCAGCTCTTGAAGCCACTGATCGTTGTCGCACAATAACACTCTTGGAACAACTTCAGGCTGACCTTGCAAGTTTACCCTTTCCGTTTCGCAATAATCCCGGGATTGTACTTGCCTTGATAAGTATCATAACTATGTTAGCCACAAATGGATACTATTCTGAATGGTCCGGATACGGTTCAACCCGATTAGAACCGCCCGATAGACGTAAAATAGAACATTTCCCCGCGAGCTGGAAACAGATTGGTTATCCGGGTCCTTCCAATGGCTATCATGCCCTGCGGGGCTATTTGTTTAATCAATTTACAGAATAGGAAGGGTACACATGACATATGATATCGACGCGATCATCATTGGAGCAGGCGGAGGCGGCCCTGTTGTGGCCAAGGAACTTGGTGAAATGGGTATAAAGGTATTACTACTTGAAGCGGGACCATGGTATGGAAATAAAAAATGGCCCCATCCCAACAAGGAACAGGGTGCTATAAGTGATGCCACGCCTGAGAACTTAAGTAGTGAGCTTTTAGGTAAACACTTTACAGATTACGAGGATGATATGAATAACTATGTTTCAGGGAGATTTCGATGGGGTCATGCAGATAGAAATAGGCCACCATGGTTTAGAATGGTTCCCCATGGAGGTTTTATCTGGCAGAGTTCCGGCGTGGGCGGCACTACACTGCTCTATTTTGCCAATTCTCCACGGGCGTATCCGATAGCAGTGGATGATATTTGGCCCATTCCCTATCGTGAGCTAATTCCATATTATGAGAAAGTTGAAGCAACACTTCCAGTTTCATTTGCACCAATGACGGCAAAAGAAGAGCTATTTTTTTATGGTGCCCAAAAGGCCGGATGGTCACTTATAAAAACACATAACGTAACAAGTCCGGGCTATCGCCCTCAGCCGAATGCAATTTTACCTCCCCCTCCAAATATAAATGATCCGAATTTAAAATTTGATGGTAATACCGTAGGATGTACTCTCCGCGGTCATTGTATAAATGGATGTGATATTGGTCCAACTGTTGAAAAAACGGCAAAACGTTCGACATTGGTCAGTTATATTCCGCTTGCCCTAAAAACAGGCGCTGTCGAGGTAAGGCCAAACACTTTTGTTACCAAAATTTTGACCGAAACTGATAAAGACGGATTAAGGGCTGTAGGTGTCAGGTTTAGGAATACCTGGACAGGAGAAATGGGTGACCTTAAGGCAAAAGTGGTAATCATGGCAGCAGGCAGTATCGAAACGCCCCGGCTTTGGTTGAATTCAAAATTGCCGCATAATCCCTGGATTGGGAAAGGACTAACAAGCCATTGGTTTGACTGTGTCTCCGGCATATTTGATGAGCAAGTCTTGCTGACTATATTAGGACTCCCTGATGTAAAACCTTATGTTGGGCAAAATTCAGCAGCCAGATTTGATTATCCGGGTCTTGGCGTGATTCAGGGCTTTGGGTTGAGTCCGGGATTATTTTCTTCTTTTTTGTTTAGTTTGAGTGACGGTTACAATTTATTAGGCAAACCTTATCCAGAAGAACCATGGGATATCAAGGGCAGAGTAGTAGGTCAGGAACTTAAAGAATTAATGCTGGAATACCCAAGAACATTGAGTTTTTTATTATTTACTGATGATGAAGTGAACCAGCAAAACGAAATTACCGTTGCTTCTTTGCTAAGGGATGAGCATGGCCCGATACCTGTAATTAAATATCGTCCAAGTGAACAAGATAAGCAAAAGAGGGATAAGCTGGCTGTAATTGCTGCAGAGATCCTCAAAAAAACGGGCGCTAAAAAAATTATCCGTTCCGATTGTTCACCTTATCTGTTTGCTCATATACAAAGCACAATGCGCATGGGGTATGTTGTTGATACAAATTGTGAAGCTCTTCAAGTTAAAAGGCTTTTTATAGCAGATAACAGCGTACTCTATAATAGTTTGGGAGGACCTAATCCTACCCTGACAACCCAAGCCCTAGCGACACGAACTGCGGAAAAATTAGCTAATAAATATTTTAGTTGAAATTCCCTTGACTTAGAGCCTATTCTAATCTATATGTTATATAATAAGCAGCACTATTTAACCTTTACATGACATTGGAGGGGTTTGCTTGGATTTTCAGAACAAAGTGTGCGTGGTTACAGGAGGAGCGAATGGGATCGGCCGTTGCATCGTAGAGGAGTTCCTGAAGGCTGGCGCTAGTGTTGCCTTTATTGATACTGATACCGTCTCTGGTCAAAGATTAGCGACTCAGTGTCGCAACGACCAGCTGTTGTTTGTCCCCGGTGACCTTGCCGAAGAAAGC